>ERZ869921.345-NODE-345-length-31191-cov-14.172919_pt1 | contig 31191 bp, 43 predicted proteins | sample MGYA00579310_ERZ869921 | MGnify/ENA primary metagenome ERZ869921 (study PRJEB32216, sample SAMN09231816) | wastewater metagenome | place: USA: Maryland | collected 2016-06-21 | study: EMG produced TPA metagenomics assembly of the PRJNA472060 data set (Reclaimed... | reverse complement strand
ACCACACGCACACGGCTCTAAAACCAAACCGGCAATTTCATGGCAAACGGACGGCCTCGAACTCCTGAACCATTCCTGCGACTCTCCGGCAGCAAGTACGCCGCGGTGCGCAAAGACGTCGCGCCGCCTGACGGTGCGATTGTCGCGCCGGAAGATCTTGACGATGTGGCTCGCGCGGAGTGGGATCGCGTCATTCCGTGGCTCACCGAAGCGAAGGTGATTGGGCCATCGGATCGGGCCGTCCTGCTGATGTACTGCATGAACTGGTCGCGGTGGCAGCAGTGCGAGGCACAGCTTCGAACACAGACTTTGACCGTCGTCGGTGCACACGGCGGGCTGGTGGCGAACCCGTTGATTGGGATCGCTCGATCGGCCAAGCTCGAAATGCTCAAGGCAGCTGGCGAGATTGGGTTGACCCCCGTTGCCCGGGCCCGCCTGGCGAAGCCTGTCGACAAGAAGAAGCCCGAAGGAAAGGCGAAGCTCTTTGGTTAGTGCGACCAAGAAGCGCCTGCCTGAACCGAAGCGACCCGCGAAGCGTGGTCGTCGGACCCCTGCGCTCCTGAAGTCCTTGCCCAAGATCCCCGGTTACAACCCGGTCTCCACCGCGGCGGAAGGCGACTGGTTCGATGAAGCCCTTGCCCTGAAGGCGATCGAGTTCTTCGAAACGTGTCTTGTTCACAGCAAGGGCCGGTGGGCGGGCAAACCGTTCATCCTTGAGCCATGGCAGAAGGCGATCGTCGCGAACCTCGTCGGCTGGAAGCGGGCCGACGGCACCAGGCGGTATCGGCAGGCGTACATCGAGGTCCCCCGCAAGAACGGCAAGACGCTGTTGCTGGCGGGCCTCGGGCTTTTCTTCCTCTTCTGCGACGGCGAGAAGGGTGCGGAGATCTACTGCTGCGCCAGCGATCGCCCGCAGGCTGCTCTTGTCGGTGACGCCGCCCGGTTCATGGCAAAGGCTGAACCGGAGATGCAGAGCCGGTGCGAGGTGTTCCGCAACACGATTGCGGTCCCTACGACGAACTCGAAGCTTGAGATCCTTTCGGCTGAGGCTGACACGAAGCACGGTCGAAGCTGCTCGACACTGATCTACGACGAGCTCCACACGGCACCGAACCACGAGCTCTGGGACACGATGGTTACGAGCATGGGCGCTCGTCAGCAGCCTCTCGCTATCGCGATCACGACCGCGGGCACGAGCCGGCAGACGATCTGCTGGGAACAGCACGAGTACGCCGAGAAGGTGCGCGACGGACTGATTGAGGATTCCGGGTTCCTTCCGGTCATCTACGCGGCGCCGGAGTCGATGTCGTTTGACGACCCGCGGGCCTGGCGGATCGCCAATCCGAACCTTGGCGTATCGGTGACCGAGGAGTTCTTGGCGACCGAAGCCCGCAAGGCCAAGGAACTCCCGCAGTACGAGATCACCTTCCGCACGCTCTACCTGAACCAGTGGGTGACGGTCCAGCGTCGATGGATCCCTGCCGACACGTGGAAGGCTTGCGGGGATTCGTTCACTCTTGAGGACATGGCTGGCGAGGACTGCTGGGTCGGCATCGACCTTTCAACGACGACCGATCTGACCGCGGTTGCGCTGCTCTTCGCGCGAGACGGCGAATACAAGGTTTGGCCGCTGATCTTCGCACCCGAAGAGCGGGCCGAGATCCGCGAGCGGCAGGACCGAGTCCCCTACGTCACGTGGGCCCGACAAGGCTTCATGACGCTGACGCCGGGCAACGTGGTCGACTACGAGCACATCCGTCATCGGTTGGTTGACCTTGCGTCCAAGTTCAATTTCCAGATCGTCGGCTACGACCCTTGGAACGCGCAGATGTTTGCGACGAGCTTGGCGAATGATGGAATGACCATGGCGGAGGTCCGGCAGGGCTACCGATCGCTGAGTGAGCCGACGAAACGGTTTGAATCGCTGGTGCTCAGCAAGAAGCTCAAGCATCCGCGCAACCCGGTGATGGATTGGGCGGTGTCGAACGTCAGCGTTGACATGGATCCGGCGGGCAACGTGAAGCCGTCGAAGGCACGAAGCTCGGAGCGGATCGACCCGGTTGCGGCGACGGTGACGGCGTTGGCGGTTGAGATGGGCGGCGTCTCGGATGGTCCGAGCGTCTATGGCGAGCGTGGTCTTTTGACGATCGGGTAAACGATGTCACGACGCAATCGATCAATGAACAAGCGTCGGTCTCAGCACGAGACTTCGCCGCCCGGTCAGCCGCTTGGCTCGACGCAGGTGTGGCTTCCGACGCTGAGCGACACGGGCCAGCAGATCACGCCAGGCGTGGCGATCGCCTTTGCGACGGTCTACGCCTGCTGGCAACTGCTCGCGGACTCGGTGGCAGGCCTTCCTTGGGAGGTCTACCGCCGAACACCGAGCGGTCGCGAGGTGGCCTACGCGCACCCGAACTTCCGTCTGCTCGATCTTGAACCGAATCCCGACATGGATTCGTTCATCTTCCGGCAGTCGATGATGATCTCGACGCTGTCGACGGGGAACGCCTACGCACAGATCGAGAAGGACGGGAAGTATGGGGCGGCGCTGCACTTCCTTCGGCCCGACCGAATGACTGTGCTTCGGCAAGGTGGCGAGATCGTCTACCAGTACGCGGGCCTTGACGTGGCGCCTCGCGCGTTCACGGCAAGCGAGATCTTCCACATCAAGGCGATCGGGTTCGACGGACTTGTCGGCCTTTCGCCGCTGGCCGCGGCCCGCAACGCGATCGGCACGGCGCTCGGACAGGAAGGATTCGCAGCGTCGTTCTTCCGCAACGGTGCGAGGCCGAGCGGTGTGCTGGCGATGCCCGGCAAGCTGGATGTAGAGGGTCAGAATAGGCTGCGTTCAAGCTGGGAGGGCATGTACGCTGGCCGATCGAACGCTGGCCGCGTGGCGATCCTTGAGCAAGGCTTGAAGTGGCAACCGCTTTCGATCCCCGCGGATGATGCACAGTTCCTTGAGTCGCGGCAGTTCCAGCGGGTCGAGATCTGCTCGATGTTCAGAGTCCCGCCGCACATGATCGGCGATCAAACAGGCAGCAGCTACTCGAACAACGAACAGGCGAACACCGAGTTCGTGCAGCACACGCTTCGAAGTTGGGTCAAGCGTTGGGAACTTGAGGCGCAGCGGAAGCTCTTCGGTCGCGACGACGTCCACTACAGCCGGATGCGGTTCGATGATCTGCTCCGCGGCGACACGCTCGCGCGTGCACAGAGCTACGAGATCATGAAGCGGATCGGTTCGCTGAACGTGAACGAGATCCGTGCGAAGGAAGACCTGAACTCGATCGGGCCTGAGGGCGAGGTCTACACGATGAGCAACAACGAGGCTCCGGTAGCTCACGTCTTGGACAACCCGCCGGATCGCAAAGCGTTGCCTCCGGCGAAGGTTGCGGATTCAGTCGACGACTCGGTTGATCTTGACGACGACGGCATCGCGGCGCCGTACGCGGACTGGGCGACGGAGACGGTAGAGCGGCTGTTGAATGTCGAGTTGACGGCTATCCGCCGAAAGCGAGAGGGTTGGGTTCCGAACTCTAAGCGATTCGCCGACGGTTTCATGCCGATCCTGCGATCTGCTGGTGTTGCGGAACCTGAGAAGCGATCAACCGGAGTCGCGTCTGCCTTGTGCGAGTGGATGGGCGAATCTGAACCCGAGCAATGGATGAGCACCCTACCTGTCCGTGCGGCGGAATCGCTGCTGAGGAGTTGACCGATGGAATACGAAAGACGCTTCCACTCTTCCCATTTCGAGATTCGCTCCCCGCAGTCGGCTGACTCGATTGGCACGATTGTTGGGTCGGCGATCGTGTTCAACGCTGAGAGCGAGGATCTGGGCGGCTTCACCGAGACGATCGATCCCGGTGCGGTCGAGAAGTCGCTGCGCGAGCACCCCGACGTGCGTTCATTCTGGAACCACAACTCGGAGAACCTGCTCGGGCGATCGACGATCCCGGGCCGCGACCCGACGCTGCGGCTCTTCCTCACTCCGACCGAGTTGCGGTACGAGTTGGATTTGCCCGACACGTCGATCGGTCGCGATGTCCTGGTGCTCGCCAAGCGTGGCGACCTGCGCGAGAACTCATTTGGATTCGACTGCGAGGATGACAAGTGGGAGCGGAGCGAGGGCGGCAAGCGAGCCCGACGGGTCATGCAACTTCGTCTGCATGAAGTCTCACCGGTTTCGATTCCTGCATACCCGCAGACGGCGCTCGCAGTACGGTCGATGCAGCGTTGGGAGGAGAGCTTGCGGAAGCGTCATCACATCACGCTGATGCCGCGAAGATGAGATTTCACACTTGCGGATAGCGAATTGCTGTCCGATGATGTGACCTGACAACCAAATTTGCCTCCTCTGCTGAGGATCGTGCGAGAGCACCCCGGGCCCCTTTGGGCGACCGATCCGCAGTCTGAGGACCGCAACTGCTGCACCCGTCTTCACGGCGTGACGCAACGGCTGGCTCACGCACCGTTCGCTGTCGCCTCGTAGGCACGGCACCCTGAAAAGGGATTGCAGCATGTCGGACATCCGATCATCTCCTGAATACTCAAAGGCGTTCTCGCGCTGGGTTGCGTTTGGCGAATCGCTGCCGAACGAACTCCGCATCTTGAACGAGACGACGAACGCGGACGGTGGATTTCTTCCTCCGACCTTGTGGGTCGACAAGATCGCCGAGCAGCGGCGGCAGGGTTTGCGTGGACTGATCACGCACATCCCCTGCGGAAGTAAGTCCATCACCATTCCGTATCTCGCACTGACTCCGGTCGTCAAGAAGCTCGGCGAAAGCCCGACGCTTGGCTCTGGCGGCAGCTACGGCGTTGGTAGCGGTACTGACGCAAACTCCTTCAACCTTCCGAACTTCGGAACGAGCGGATCGCCTGACCGGCGTTCGTTCAATCCTTCGAAGATCGGTTTCTATACCATCGTGACCGAAGAGCTTTTCAACGATTCCTACGCGAATCTTGAGCAGTTCCTCGCCAAGCAATTCGCAATCTCGATCGTCGGTGAAGAGGCGAAGTTCATCATCAGCGGCACGGGCACTGGTGAGCCTTGCGGCTTTGCGAAAAACTTGCTGGCTGAAAGCCGGTTGGTCAACGCCGCGACGACGAACACGATCACACTGGCGTCGCCCAACGACTTGGGTGTGATGCTGGCCCAGATCGACCCGGCCTACATCGACAGTGCAACGTGGCTGATGCACCCGGCGATGTACGCACGCTACATCGCGGTGGGAACGATTGCTCCGTACGTCAGCACGGGCGTCAAGAAGAACGGCGCACCCTGCCCGACGATCTACGGCTTCCCGGTCGAGTTCAGTTCCAACATGCCCGCGGCGGTCACTGCAAGCAGTGTCCCGATCATTTTCGGCGACCTGTCGCAGTACGTCATCACCGAAGCCGCGCCGGGCTATTCGTTCACTCGTAACGATCAGGGCCACATTGCAAGTGGTCAGATCGGTCTCTACGCACGCACACGCATCGACGGCAACGTCGTCCAGCCGAAGGCCTTTGTCGGTCTTGTCGGCATCTGAAAGAGAACCATTCCAATGACCCTCAATGAAATCATGGGCGGAATCGAATCCGCATGGGCTGAGATGAAGAAGCTTGTCGACGCGGCGAACGCCTCTGGCGAGCCGATGTCGGGCGAGACTCAGGAGAGGTACTTCAAGATCGAGAAGGAGATCGAGAAGCTGAGCGAGCTTCGCGATCAGAACACTCGACACCTGGCGAAGCTCGAAGAGTTCCGCACGAAGAACAAGCCCGTTCGCGAGGCTCCGTTCACCAGCGAGATCGCCGGTCTTGAGGACCGCGCCCGCAGCGGTGGCAGCGTCATCACCAACGACGACGCTGGCTACGTTGACGGCGAGGACGATCCGACTCCAGCCAACTGGAAGCGGGCCGGTACGAAGCAGTACAACCGTGCTTTCCGCAACTGGATGAAGAATCCGAACGCGGTGAAGCAGCACGAGTTGCGTATCTTGAACGAGACCACCAACGCGGACGGTGGTTTCTTGCCGGCGACCGAGTTCTACGGCAAATTGGTCCAGACGCGCCAACTTTCGAACTTCCTTCGCCAGATCTCGACGGTGATCACGCTGTCCGGCAAGACCGGCAACGTGACCTTCGAATCGTCGATCGGAACGCCGGCGTACGAAGCGGAATCGGTGACGACCACCAACACCGATGCGCAGTTCTCCAACCTCACGATCGCCATCAAGAAGATGGTGTACCTCGCGAAGATCACGGAAGAACTGTCTATGGACGACCGGTTCGACACCACCGGCTGGCTGTCTTCGATGATCGGCCGCGCGATGGGCCAGTACGAGCTTCAGGGAATGCTCAAGGCAGTCTCCGGCGGCCCGACGGGTCTCGCGGCGATCGTCACGAGCGGCAACTCGAACCTCGTCACGACCGCATCGAGCGGCGTGCTGGTCCCCGACGAACTGATCGACGTCGTGTACACCGTGCCGTGGCAGTATCGCCAGAACGCTTGCTGGGTCGTCCACGACACGCTGGCGAAGGCTCTTCGCAAGCTCGTCGTCAAGACTGCTGGCGTCACCAGCACGCAGTCCTCGATCGCTGCGACTCCGTACCTCTGGGAGCCGTCGTTCCAAGCCGGAGCGCCGGATCGTCTGCTCGGCTTCCCGATGTACACGACCAACGTCGGCCTCGACGCTTTCGCTGCATCGAATAAGAAGGTCGCGCTCTTCGGCGACTTCTCCTACCACATCATCGCCGACCGAGACAACCTCTCGATCCGCTTCCTGGATCAGGCCTTCATCGCAAGCGGACAGTTCGGCTACCGAGCCGTTGCCCGTCACGACGCTGGCTGGACGGTTCTGCCCGCGATCTGCGGCCTCCAGATCCTCTGATCTCTCTGTGGTTCCGCGCCCCTCCCTCGTCACCGAAAGGTGGCGAGGGGGTTTCTATGCGAATTCGCTTCACCACAACTCTGATCGGCGCCGCTGCGAGTTTCCTCGCGGGCGAAGTGCGGGACGTCAACTCGGTCGAGGCTCAGAAGCTCATCGACCTCGGTCGTGCGGAACTCGTCAGCGATGACGTCCCGTCGACTCCTGCTGATGCGTTCACGAACCGCGTCATTGCACCGAAGGAACGGGCCCAACTGCCCAAGCGCAAGTGAGCTATCTGCCAGTCATCCCTCAGACGACGGTGCAAACGTCCGAGCCATCGGCGGAACCTGTCACGTTGTCGGAGGCGAAGGCTCATTGCAGGGTCACGACCGACGCCGACGACGCTCTGCTGAGCGCCTACCTGATCACGGCGCGGCTGCACGTTGAAGGCATCATCGAGCGAGCACTGGCCCGACGGACGTTCCGAACGCGGATGGCTCGTTTCCCCTACGACAGCGCCTTGATCGTCCCCTGTTGTCCGCTCGTCTCTGTGACGACGCTGAAGTACTACGACGTCAACAACACGCAGCAGACGTGGGACGCGGCGAACTACGTCGTTCTCACCGACGCGACGCCGGGCATGATCGAGCTTGCGAACAACGTGGCTTGGCCCGACACGACGGTTCGGAGCGATGCGGTCGAGATCGTCTACACCGCAGGCTACGCGGTCGGATCGATCGATCAGCGGGCCCGTCACGCGATTCGGCTGCTCGTTGGTCACTGGTACGAGAACCGCGAGTCAACCACGGTCGGCGTTGAGGTCAAGGAGATCCCGCAGGCGGTCGAGTCGTTGCTGTGGCAACTCCGAACGGGGGTTGTCCGATGAGAGCGGGGCGTCTCCGGCGCCGAGTCTCGGTGCAGACTCCGGTTCAGTCGCTCGACTCCTACGGTCAGCCGACGGTGACGTGGACCGAAGTCGCTCAGGTGTGGGCTGAGATCAAGCCGATGCGCGGCGATGAGCCGATTCGATCGCGGGTCGTGCAGGGTGAGGTCACGCACCGCATCACGATTCGCTACACGACGGATCTGCCCGGGCCTGAGTGCAGGATCGTCTACGGAACTCGTCAGTTCAACGTGCTGGAGCGGTTGAACTTCGACGAGATGGGCCGCGAGCTCGACATTTTGGCAAAGGAGCTTGTCTGATGCCAAGTCCTCCTCTGACTTTGGGTATCGCTGGCTCACAGCAGATCGCAGATGCGTTCAACGCGCTGAATCAGAAGGCTCAGCGGCAACTCATCAACAAGGCTGGCCTGCCGATCCTGAAGGACATCCGGCATTCGGCCCGCTGGAACATGATCCGCGTCTTCGGAAAGATGAAGCGTTCTGGAAAGAACGTCGGATTCAACATGGCCGAGTCGCTTGGCTTCAAGCGGTCTTTCAAGCGTGGCGTCGCAAGCATTTCGCTTGCGGTCATGTACAAGCAGGCGAGAACGAACAAGCTCGCTCACCTGATCGAGTGGGGCTTTCACAACAAGCTGGCTGGCCGTCGCGTCGCGGGCAATTACCCGATGACCGACGCCTTCAACCAGCACAAAGACATCGTCGCCGATCGGTTCGCGATCGAACTGGCTGCGTTCGTCAAGGAAACCAAAGCGAAGGGCGGTCCCAATGTCAATTGAGACGTCGCTCCGCGATGCGCTCGTGGCGAACGCCGCGGTGCTTGCCCTTATATCGACCCGAATCTACCCGCAAATGCGGGCAGAGAACTCGCCGCTGCCCGCGATCGTCTACCGCACGGTCTCTGAGGATCCGCAGCGGTCCCTTCGGTCGACGGCTGCGCTTTCTCGTTCGACTATCGAATACGAGTGCATCGCGACCACTGTCGCTGGTGCAAAGGCTCTCGCTGAGGCGGTTCGCCAGGCGATCGCTGACACAACCGGAACGCTCGGCGATGTCTCGCACGTCGCAGTGCAGCACTCGCGCAGTTCAGACCTTTTCTACGACCCGTACGACGGTTCGTCGGCTGGCACCTATTCGGTGCTGGTCGAGTTCGACGTCATGCACCGCACTCCCACTCTTGTCTAGGTGAATCATGGCCGGATTCGTCTCCTACGGAACAACCGTCACCCTTGCAGCCGCCGCGATCAACGACATCAAGTCGATCCAGTTCTCTGGCATCGAGCGAGGCATCATCGTCCGCACTCCGCTCGACGCGACGCACGCCCGCAAGCTGGCGGGTCGGCCCGATTCTGGCGAGATCACGCTCGAACTCTACTGGAACGAGTCGAGCCACACGTCCGCCCTGATGGCGACGCTTTCGGCGACGTACTCGTCGACCACTGCCCCTTCAACGGCTGCGCTCGTCTGCACCTTCCCTGACGGCACGGTTGCGACGTGCAACGTCTACGTCAAGAAGGGACTCGACATCAAGGCCGACGGCGAGGACGCACTCATTGCAACGGTCGTGTTCGCTGTCGACGGCGCCATCACTCTCACCTGATCGGACCTATGAGCCTCACACGAGACCAAATCCTTTCGCAGACCTCGCTCCGCAAGTCCGTCGTCGAAGTGCCGGAGTGGGGCGGGTCCATCACGCTCCGAGCGATCACGGTTGCGGAGCGTGACACGCTTGAGCAGTTCATCGCATCGCAGAAGGGCAACATCAAGGGCATCCGTCCGCGGCTGCTTCGCCTCTGTGCGGTAGACGATTCCGGCGCTCACATCTTCACCGACGCGGACACCGGCACCATCGAGAAGATCGATGCGAGTGTCGCTGAGCGATTGATTGATGAGTGCATGAAGCTCTGCGGACTGAAGCAATCGGAAGTCGCGGGAAACTCAAAGCCCGGCCCCTGAGGCTGTTCCTCTTCAGGCTAGCCGGGCACCTGGGAATGACGGTGCGTGAGATTGAGGAACGGATGGACTCGCGCGAGCTTTCGGAGTGGGCGGCTTTCTTCAACATGGAGAACAAGCCAGAAGCGGTGGAAATCAACTCTGCAAACGCCTTGCTTGGGATAGGCGCTACGAAAAAGGCTCCGTAATGGCAGTAGTCGGCAACCTCTTCGTCAACATCGCGGCCAAGACCAACGAGCTTGAGAAGGGCTTGAAGAATGCTGCGTCGATGGTGGTCAGCTTCTCGCGGATACAGCTGTGGGCTGGCATCGGCGCCGCGACGATTGAGATGACCCGGATCCTGCAACTGTCGCTAGGGCGGTTCGCTGAGAATCGCAAGGCCGTCTACGACATCACGGTTGCTTTCCGCACGATGGAGCTTGCCGCGGCCCGGGCACTGGCCCCAACGGTCGCCAGTCTTGGTCAAGTACTCGCCTTAGACATCACATCGTGGGCGAAAGACTCTGACACGAGCATGAAATCCTTCGGTGCGACGGTGGCGATCCTTGGCGACGTGCTTCTGTCGGTGTACCGGGTCGGTAAGGCGGTGTTCTATGGGCTCGGAGCCGCGGTGACCGCGTTTGCTGGAGGCGTTTCGGCTGCGGTGGACGCGGTGCAGTCGCTTTTCGGCAAAAGCAGCAGCGGACTGGCGACCAAGATGATGCTCAGCGGTGCTGGCGAACTTGGCTCTAAGTCTTTCCAGAGCTTCGGCGAGGCGACGCAGGGGTTCGGAACCGTTTTCAACAACGCGACGTCCGGAACGGTCAACGGCAAGCCCCTCAACGAAACCGGCGTTCAGACAAGCGAAGAGATGCTCATGATCGCGCGTAGCTCAAACGCCGCGCTGATCGACATCAAGGCCCGCATGGGGAACGGTGGACCTCGATGAGCACGTACTTCGACATCACTGAGACGACCGAGAGTCGCGAGCAGAACTACGCAACACCGGGCCAGAAGACCACGTACGCGAGGCGTTTCTATGCGGCGATCAAGCCTGCGAACGCCGAAGTCGGGCTCAACGATTCGTATGTCATCAACGACCTTTTCGACGACTACGCCGTTGCGATCCGCCAGCCTTTGGATACCGGCAGCCCGCTGATCTGCCGTTCGATCGAGGTTCGCCCAATCGCCGGATCTCGGCACTTCGACCTTGTCGCAAACTATGAGACGTTCGCGAATGTCGATCCGACGAGCGGGCTGTTCGTGCCGAACCCGCCGTTTGTGCGGGTCCAGTCGAACTCGGCGGTTCGCAATCTCGACCTCTACCGCTACGGCGTCTCGATCCCTGCCCTTGGAGCGGCGACGCCAGGCGTCACCACCGACATCGGTGGAACGTCTGTCGATCAGCAAGGGCGACCGATTGTCGTCCCGCGAGCGCAGATCGAGATCCAGATCGACACGCTCTACGACACGACGACCAAGTTCGACAGCCTCGCTCCGTTCACCGACTACCTGCTGAAGCGTAACAGCGACACGTTCATGAACTTCGCGGCGGGCACGCTGCTTTTCGCTTCGTACGTGATCTCCGAAGTCGGGCCCGAGTGGTACATGATCACGTACCGTCTTCTGTACGACCAAGACTATCACTTGGTCCAGATTCCGAAGCTCGACATCAATGGTCGGACACAGTTGACCGGCAGTTCTGGCGTCGGCCAGGCAACGACGGTCTTCTTCTACCAACCGTACCAAAGCACGTTCGCGTTCAACACGGCTGGCAACCTCTTCACCACCGAGGAGCTTGCCTACATCAACCGATGACCAACGCGAACGTACAGCGATTCTCGCAAGGCGTCGGCAGTCTCACTGCACGCGACCTGAACACGTTCAAAGACTCTGCGCGTGGTGTTGAACGCATCGCGCCAAACGTCGGAACAGCGATTGAACGGACCCGCACTCCGGGGCGTGAAGTCGATTGGTTCTGGGCGAAGATCGGCTCTTACACGTCGCTCAGTTCGAACCGATGGAGATACGTCTGGACTGAGCAGATTTGGGACACCTCTTCGGGCAACTTCGTTGACAAGTCTGGCGGCATGACGAGCGCCGGAACTGGCGTCGAAGCGCGAAACACAAACGAATGCAACAACGGCGCCACGGGAACACTCGCCCCCGGATATGCGGTTGCGACGCTTCCAGCCGGTTTCACTTACCAACCAATTCAGGGTAGCCCAGTCGTCAAGATGCAAATGGAAGTCGGCGACGAAGGCGTGATCGTTTTCCTCTTTACGCTTGCCAACTCTGTCGACGGAGCGTGCCCGTAATGGCTGAAACTCACGACATCATCATCGAGCAGAACGCGACGTTCACGAAGGTGTTTACGTGGGTCGACATGGACGCCTACAAAGCGGCCATCGCGGCTGGCTCGTCTGAGTCTGCCGCGGCGACTGCTGCTGCGATCAACGTGACGGGCTACACCGCCCAATTTGTCGTCAAGGCATCAAAGGACACGGTGATCGGAAGTGCGTTGGTCAACGTCAGCAGTTCGTCTGGCGGCACGGGCGACACTTCCGGGATCTTGGTCGGTGGAACGAACGGCACGTTTACTGTGGTCCTCTCCAAAGCTACGACGGCTGCTCTTGCGGTTGGCGAGGCGGTGTACGACCTCAAGATCGTCTCTACCACTGGTGTCGCCACGCGGCTTGTTGAAGGATCAGTGGCGATCGATCCGGGAGTGACGCCATGAGTGAAGGCGTCGTGGTCATCCAGCGAGTCAACCGCGTCCTGGTCGCCTCACCGGGCCCGCAGGGTGCTGGCATCTCTGCCGTTGATCCGAGCCCCGCGGGCACGTACACGCTCGCGACGGTGACCGTCGATGTCTATGGGCGGGTGATCTCTGCTTCGGCTGGTACTGGTGCTTCCGCAACTGCTGGCATTGACGGAGGACGCTGGTAATGGCTGTACGTCTCTACGCCAACGAAGACGATCTCATTGCGTTGTCGCCTGCGAGCGGCGATCACGATACCTACGCGGCCCGCATTCGGGCTGTGACGGTTCCGTACGTTTTCATCGGGGTCAATACGCACGCGGAGTGGGTGACGTACTGGTCAAGCCTGACAGCGGATCAGAAAGTGTCGGCTCAGTTTGGTATTGAGTACCCGTGGAACGAGATCATCAACGCGCCGCAGGGATCAACGCCTGACCCAACTTGGATCGACGGCACGACGTACCCGCAGGTGCAGACGGAGTTCACTAGGCAGTTGCTTGGCACGGTGACTGGTGCGACGACGACGAACCAACTGAAGACGGCTGCTGTTGGTCTATGGACTAAGGTGTCTACTGACGCGGCGGCGGACGGCAACACGAACCGCATCAACTACGGCGGGCCGTGGTCGTTCAACAACACGACCGGCGGAATCCCTCGCTCGGGCTTGAAGGCATCGAGCACGGTTGGGTACTGGCTGTCGAGCGGCCCGAATCCGACGTTCACGAGTGTCGTCAACACGCAGAGCGGGCCTACTGGTGGCCTTGAAACGATGATGCTCGCCAACGCGGGCGCGACTGCTGACGGCATTTCGAATTACTCGTTCATCCCGAACGGTACGGATTGGTCGGTCGCGTTGCCCTACTGGACGAGTGGCGGCATCGTTCGCAAGAACGCTGCGGGCACGACGCAGACTCCTGACTTCGCAGCGACCGAGCTTCGGTACTGGAAGCAGCGAACGATCGCGGAGTGGACGTATCAGTACCGCCGTGGTCGAGACATTGTGGCGGCTGCTGACGGATCGTTTGCGACTGCTGCAACTCGTGACGTTGCACACATCACGACCTTCTCGCCGGCCACGCCGGACTTGGCCGCGGTTCCGTTCATCCAGAATAACCACTGGGTCGGCCTGTTTGATTCGGACCCGCTGGCGGTTGCTGACGACCTGATCGGCTCGCTGTTCCTCACGCCTGACGCGGAGACTCCGTACGTCACGCCGCCGGAAGAAGTGTGGATCTGGGATTCGTGCCGGTACTACTGGATCACGATTCCGACAAACCAGCGATCGGCGGTGACGGCTGCTGAGCAGAAGCAGATCGACGCGGTTCGTCACTCGTTCGAGAAGCTGTTTTTCGGTCGGCCTCAGTGGACGAGCGGCGACCCAACGGGCGGCACGGTTGCGGCCACGCACGAGTCGTTCCTTGCATCGAACAACCTTGGCGATGCTCTCTGGTATCGCGGCAACTCGACGACGGTGTGGCGGAACTCGTCCGGCGTGCTGCACGCGACGTTGATTGCTCAGGGCTTGACGATCAACTTCACGTCGGGCGGCGCGACTGCGAAGCTGGCTCCGTACTTCACCGCTGGACAGATCGCGGGAACGACCGCGATCACTCAGGCTGACGTTGAAGACGCGATCGCTCACTACATCAGCGAGTACATTACGTCGGCTGTTGAGCGTGCTGCTACGTTGATCGCGGCGCATGAGTCTGCTGGCACTGGCCCGGTGATCCCTGCGTACACGACGGTTGTGGGCCGCGTGCCGACTCCCGACATCACGGTGACGCTCTCATCGGGCGAAGTGCGACCGCTCTCGATCGGCGAGGAAGTGAACAACATTGCGGCAGGCACGACGCCCGAGAAGTGGGTGCTGTGTGCTGACAACGTGTTCCGGCAGTTTGCGGGTGGAACGTCTTCAGGACCGCTCGCAATGGCGGTGGGGGTTTTCTCATGATTCTCAGCGCCACATCACAAACCATCCAACTCATCACGAGTTCAACCGGCGGCGTCAAGGTCACTGCTGACTATGCGGACACTGAGGAAGGGCTGACGCTCGTTCCGGGTTGTCAGCAGACTTCGATCACAACCGCGACGACGACGACGATCGTTGCTGCTCCCGGCTCAAGCGTCCAGCGAAAGGTGACGCGGCTTGCTGTTGTCGCTGGCGGTTCGGTGACGGTAACGCCTCAGATCGACGTGAGCGGCACGGCGTACAACCTGTTCGCTCCAATCGCTCTCGCGTCCGGCGAATCGCTCCAGTACAACGAGCGTGACGGCTGGACGACGTACGGCACTTCCGGCGAGATCAAGACGTCGGGCAGTGGCGGCGGAAGCGGTGACGCTCTCACGACGAACCCGCTTTCGCAGTTCGCCGCGACGACGAGTGCGCAGCTTCGCGGCGTTCTCAGCGACGAAACGGGCACCGGCTTGGCGGTGTTCAACGACACGCCGACGCTTCTCACGCCCGTCTTCACTGGCCTACCCACTGGCTCAGGTGTCGCATCAGCGGCTACCGCGTCAACGCTTGCGGCCCGCGATGCTCGTGGAAATCTGACGGTCAACTCGACGATCGACGGCTATACGACGACGGTGACGGCTGCGGGAACAACGACGCTCACGGTGTCGTCGACCTACCACCAATACTTCACCGGAACCACTTCGCAAGTCGTGTCGATGCCGGTTGTGTCCACGCTGGTCATCGGTCAGCAATACCGCATCGTCAACAACTCGACTGGCATTGTGTCGGTGCGCTCGAGCGGTGCGAACGTCATTGTTTCGATGGTCGCCAACTCCGAAGCGATCCTCACCTGCATCGCGGCGAGTGGAACGACCGAGACGAGTTGGGACTGCAAGTACGGTGGCTTCGCTTCGGTGACTGGAACTGGTGCGAACGTCCTCGCCAACACGCCGACGATCGACACTCCGACGCTGAACACGCCGACGCTGGTAACAGCGGTTCTCGGTACTCCGTCGAGCGGTGACCTTTCCAACTGCACCAATTACCCGGTCGGCAGCATCCTTGGTCTTGCTGCTGGCGTCGGTACCTTCCTGACAACTCCGACGAGCGCGAACCTCGCCGCGGCAGTGACCAATGAAACTGGTAGCGGCGCGTTGTGCTTCGCCACATCGCCAACGCTCGTCACTCCGGTACTTGGCACGCCGTCGTCCGGCACGTTGACGAGCTGCACCGGCCTGCCGATCTCAACTGGTGTCTCGGGCCTCGGCACTGGTATCGCAACGTTCCTTGCCACTCCATCGAGCGCGAACCTCGCGGCTGCTGTGACGAACGAAACTGGTAGCGGCCTGCTGGTGTTCGCAACATCGCCGACGTTGACGACTCCGCTGCTCGGAACGCCGACGAGCGGAACACTGACCAACTGTACTGGCCTACCCGTCTCGACTGGCGTGAGCGGCCTTGGCACCGGCGTTGCCACGTTCCTCGCCACGCCAAGCAGTGCGAACCTTGCTGCAGCGCTGACGGATGAAACTGGATCGGGTGCGGCGGTGTTTGCGACGAGTCCGACACTGGTAACTCCGCTGCTTGGGACTCCGACAAGCGGCGACCTGCGGAACTGTACCGGCATCGAAGAACAGTTCGGCACGACGTTCGACGGCGGTGGGTCTGCCCCCACCGTGAACAGCGGCGTTCAGAACATCAACTCGATCGGCGGCACGGTCACCGCTGCTGGCATCGTGCTCTCCGACGACGCTGGAGATCGCGTGAGCGGAACGGCTGTCGTCACGGTCTACAAGGTGTCGGCGGCGAACAGCCAGACGACGCTTGGCACGATCACGCTCACCGCTGCAAGCTACGTCTACGACACGACGCTCTCCGGTTGGACGACGAGCATCACGCTTGGCGACTCGCTCAAGTTCAAGCTGACGACCGCTCCGAGCACCGGCACAAAGCTGGCCGCATTCGTGAAGGTGAGGAAGTAACCGATGGCAACTGGCGATATCACCACAGTGACGATCGACTCGTCCGGCTACTACGCCTCGATGAAGGTGCTGGGTTTCGTCGTCGGCGCGACCTACTCGCCCGGCACGGCTCCCGCCAACTACAAGGCAGTGTTCACGGTCGTCAGCAAGGGATTCGACGCGACCGGAGCCGCGACCACGTACACGCGATCGGTCTACGGCACGTTCGTTCGCTACAAGGAAAACCCACCGGCGAACAGCTACGCGCGAGACGAGACGACGAGCGGAAGCGACGTCATCTTCACGATCGCTCTCAGCGAGCCAATCTACATCAAGGACAACACGGGGGCGGGCAACTCTGGTACCGCGGTTGTGGTCAACATCGCATCGGGCCTCGTGGTCAACACTGCTGGCGGCGCTCAGTCGTCGAACGCGCTGGTAAGCGGAGCAGTCACGAACAACTCAACGCTGACGTACCCGAAAGCCTGCGCGTGCTGGCTCACCACGCCCTATAAACTGATTCCGTCGGGCAACTTCTCTGTTGACGTGATGGCGTTCGCCGACTCGCACGGATACGCGGCAAACGGTGTCGCGTGCGTGAAGTTCACGCTGGCCGACGGCACGGTAACCCGCAACAGCACCGTCACGACGATGACACTTGGCGCTGACAGTGGGTTCCCTGCGTACTCCGTCACGGACGCTTGCAGCAACTTCACGCAGTCGGCCAACATCACTTGCCGGGCACAGGTTTACCCGATCATTGGCGACACGACGGAAGTGCGGGACTCCAACGATGTCACGTTCGACGGAACGCTCGGATTCGCAACGCTCCCGGTTGGAGTGTGCGACAAGGGCGGAACGTATGGCGTCACTTACTGCGCCGTCAACTCATCGACCGGCAACGATGCCACGGGTGTCGCATCGAACGTCAAGGCAACGGCGGAAGCATCGCCAGTGCAGACGATTTCTAAGGCGATGAAGAAGATTCAGGACTACAACAACTCGAACTACTCGCGGAACACCGTCGATGCGGGCATCGTGCTGCTCATCAACGGCGGGCATCTGTACGGTGTCGGTGGCGAGACGATCAACGCGCACACCGCTGCGAACCTGACGATCACGCGATCGTCAACCACGAAGGCGGGCGATGCTCGAATCACTGGCTTCAACGCGACGAGCCGGTACGGACCCGCTCACGTGCGGCTTTATGACATGGCGATTGTGCCGAGCAGTTCGAGCAACCATCTCATTGGGTTCTTCGGTGCGAACGCTCACACCGCAGTCGTTGAGAACGTGAAGATCACTGGCGTCGGATCGACGACGGCGCTCTTCTCAGGCAACTCGGGCAAAGCGCATATGTGGTGGAAGAATGTGACGATCTCCGGCTTCACCGACGGGATCTCCACCGGAAACGACCAGTGTGCTTCGCTTGCACTCAACTGCGAAGTCAACGATACGGCGTGCGTGAAGGCGTTTGAAGGCGTGATGAACGTCGTCGGTTGCACTGGGCGCGGAGCGGGAACGACCAACTTCCTGAAGACAGGCGGCAAGTCGTGGACCGATCCTGGCAACCACATCTTCGCATTCAATCGGAGCTTTGGATGTGTCAGTCAGTTCCTAACGAATACCGAGGCGGAAAATCTCAGTGACGTTTTCGTAGTTGGAAACGTGGCCGAACGAATCGGGTCAGACCCAAGCTCGCTGATTGAGTTCTCGGGCGCTGTGTTGAACAATGTCCACTTCTGGCACAACACGGCGGTTGGACAGCGCACCAACCTAACGCCGGACATCGTGACCCCACTTGTTGACAAGCTCGTGACGAACATGAGCGTGAAGAACAACTCGTGGAGTCGATTCGCGACGACCTCTCACTCTGACGACACCGCAATGACGATGCTCGGTATGCGAGCGTTCCAGTACGGCGTCGGTCGACGGCACGACAACCAAGAGGACGACTCGCTTGGGCTCGCTGGCTTCTACAAGGGCGACGACTTCATCACTGGAGCAGCCTCGTACACGCGAGACGCGAGCTATACCGGATCGGATGCGGGCTACGGCGACTACGTCCCACAGTCTGGTTCAGCGTTGCTCGGTCGCCTCACGTCGTCGGGAGACATCCTCGTTCCGTACCTCATGCGTGGGGATTGGCAGTTCCAAGCGGTCACGGCTGGCGCTGCGGCTGCGGTCGGAGCACTCCAGCGTCCAGCGGCCAGCGGCGGCGGAACCCGCGTCTATGCAAGCTAACACGAGAACCCTATGACCCTCGCCGAAAGCATCATGTCACTTGAAGTCCCGCTCTCTGTCGTCGCGTCGGCGATCGGTCTTGCGGCAACGATGGCTTGGGCCGCTGCGGGAATCAAGGCCAAGATGACGGCGCAGGGCGATCAGATCAGTTCAAAGCTCGACAACGTGGTGTCTGAGTTGTCGGAAGTGAAGGACAGCATGACCGCGATGCACGAGAAGGTCACCGACATCGACTTCCGCGTGGTCCACTTGGAGAAAACAGGCGGCGTGCGGTAACGCGAACAGGGGAGGGACTTTGGCCTTTGCTGGCACGATCAAACACCCGCAGCAGAACGTCGCGGTAGTCACGACGAAGTTCAAGACGCAGGATGAGTGCCTTTGGGTGCTCTTGCGGGGTGATGCTCACCACGACAATCCGCACGCGGATCATGCGCTTGAGAAGAAGCACCTGAAGGAGGTCGAGGAGCGGAACGGGCTGTGGCTGGACGTGGGCGACCTGTTCTGTGCGATGGGCGGGAAGTTTGACAAGCGGATGATGAAAGCTGGCAGCGTTCGACCCGAGAACAACCGAGACGACTACTTCAACGCACTGGTTGAGAACGCCGCGAAGTTCTATGGCCCGCACGCATCGAGTTGCATCGCCTTGGCTGACGGCAACCACGAGACGGCGGTGCTGAAGAAGAACGAGATCGACCTGATCGGGATGCTGGCGAAGGCGATTGGCGTGCATCGATCGGGCTACGGCGGATGGGTGGTGTTCAACATCGAGGTTCACGGACGGCGCAGCAGCATCAAGCTCAAGTATTTCCACGGCTCTGGTGGCGGCGGCATGATGTCGTTCGACACACTCCGGGTCCGTCGCCAAGGCTCATTCATCCCCGACGCTGACGTAGTGGCTGTCGGCCACGTTCACGAGCGATGGCATCTTGGAGTGGCCCGCGAGCGGCTGCACCTGAGCGGCATGACGGAGATCAGGCACGACCAACAGCATCACGTCCGCACGGGCACTTACAAGGACGAGTACCGCGACGGATCAGGCGGCTGGCACATCGAGCGAGGCGGGCCACCAAAGCCGCTCGGTGCAATGTGGATGAAGCTGACGTGCAAGCGTGAGATGAAGCAGGGCATCGTGCGGTTCGAGTTGATCCCCGAGTTCTCGTTCGCAGACTAGGAGGCACCATGAGCGACAAGCCAAAGACCCCCAAGCAGATCGCACGCGACCTAGTTGCTCAGTGCCGCGAGGAGTTGTCGGCTGACGCCGTGGTGCTCATCATCACCGGCTCGCGTGGCCGCAAGACCTACACGCATCACTTCATGTCGGGCAACGTCCATGCTTGTCGCGGTGCTCTGGCTGAGGTGTTTGAACAGGAATGCGAGCCTGCGCCGGAGGAGGAAGAGGACGACGAGGAAGAGGACGCGGAGGACAACCCCGACGAAAGGCCGGAGATCAAATGACAACTCGACAAACATGGCGAGCACTTGCGGCGATTGCGGGCCTATTCGCCGCAGTTGGCGGATGCTCCAACGTGCAGAGAGCACAAGAGGGCGTGAACGACGTTCGCACTGAGGCTTCGTTCTCCCGATCGACCGTGCTCGACGTGGCGGCGAGTCCGCCCCTAAACCCTACTTCACCCTCGCCGGAGGCGGATTCCGCGCGAGGGAAACTCCAAGCGGTGGCCGAGTCGCAGGAGCGAATCCTGTCGGTGGCCGATCGTATTTCGGTGGCGCTGACGGGAACGATCGACAAGGAATCCGGCTGGGTCACGATCCTGAAGCGGTACTGGTGGATCGTGGGCCTCGTGGTGCTGATGGTGTTCCTGACCTTCAGCGGCGGCTGGACCATCGTACGCAGTGCGCTGTCGTGGGTTGGGGTGTTGATCCCCAAGGCGACACGATTGCAAGCGGAAGCGGGAGTAGCGATGCTCGACCCGACGGACCCGGTGACGCCGCGGGAGGCGATAGCGGTAAGGCGGGCATCGGACCCGATCTACAACAAGGCTTTCGAGAAAGCCCAACAAGCTCAGATCCTCAAACGGGCCAAAGCGGCCAAGGTGACTCAATGACGACTCTGGCAGATTTCAGTTCGTTCCTCGGTACGACGTGGTTCATTCTCCTGATCGCGGCGCTCGGTGCGTGCACGTTCATGGCGTGGAAGCTCGGTTGGATCAAGTTCGGCAAGAAGTGAAAGGACTCACATGCTGCAAGTAAAGATCATCGGTGACGCAATCGTTGGCAACACCCTCTTCGCCCGCACCGAGACGAACGAGGGCCAGTCGGTCGTTGGGTACTCGTGGCTTCGCGGTTCCTCGCGTGGCGGCAAGTTCGCGGTGATCCCGTTGGCAACTTCCGACTCCTACACGCTCACGCCGGCGGACGAGCATCAGTACATTCGCTGCAAGGTCGTCTGCGACAACAACGACTATGCGGAATCGAACACGGCGGGGCCGGTTGCACCGATCACCATCGGGCCCGGTCGGTGAGTGGAACACGGTGCTGCTGCTCTGGCACGAACTGCAACTGCGTTGCGTTGTCGTCAGTGGTTGTCACGTGGGACGGGTCGGTGACCTACGAAGCCGAATGTGTCCCCGGAGTTTGCAACGACGGAACGTACTACTCGATGTCACCAGTGACCTACAGCGACATCGCGATCGTGTGCAATCGCGTCGAGGGCTCTGGATTCTGCCTCTACGAAGGCACGTACGAAGCCACTATCACAATGACGAATTGTGAAGACAGAAGCATTCGGTTCAGCGCTATCTTTCAGGTCTACGCTCAGGCCTACTACGCCCTCGGTAATTGGCACGCGGCTTTCAACTTTCGGATGTCTGGCTGCACCGGAACGTGCAGCTGGCACACCGGCGGCTTCTCCAACGCCGACATGGAGCACACGTCCGACCAAGTTTCGGCGGCTGGCGACTGTCCAGCACTTGAGACATACACCGACTCTTCGGCCTGCAATCCTTCGCTCACGATCGGCGATGCGTGCAGTAACGGATGCCCGCAGGTGACGGCCTACACCGCCGGGACGCTCACTGTGTCATGACACACACCTGCAAACACCACGACGGCAAGGGCTGCACGTTGGGGCTGCTCGGCGGCAGACCATCACCGGGAGCGTGTCTCCGCTGCGATCAGTACGACGGGCCGTCGCGCGGCGCCGGTGACACAGTGGCGAAGTTCGTCAAGGTGACGACGTTCGGGATCGTCAAGCCTTGCGGAGGTTGCCAGAAACGACGAGAGAAGCTGAACGAAATGTTCCCGGCAGACTGAAAGACCCGTCCCCCGAAAGGATCCATCATGGCCCAATCTCTCGTCATCCAGGCGTCGATCACCAACCGCACCAACAGCGGATTCATTGGCGTCAAGAACCTTGCTGTCACGACCTCCGGAGACCTTCACGACGACATCGCGCTGAGCGTCACCACGTCCGAACTGACCTACACCATCCCGACCTCGATCGGTAACGCCGGGTACTGCGCACTCGTCAACGACGACGCGACCAACTACGTCGACGTCGGGTTCGCGACCACGGTGTACCCGCTGCGACTTCCCCCCGGCGGTGCGATGCTGCTGGCTCTCACACCGGCGGCGGCGAGCCTCTTCCTCAAGGCGAACACCGCGACGTGCAAGGTGCGGATCAGGACGCAGGAGGCGTAAGCCTCAATACGAGCGATCATTGCGAACTTTTCCCCAACCTTTCCACCGGGAAGAAAAAGTTGGAGGACTACCCAACTTCGCTTGACTCAATCGGGCGTTCCACCGATAAAGCCCTCGCCAACGCTCGCTCTCACATTGCCACTCCCGAAAAATCCGGCCCGTCTCCCGATCGAGCGACTGCGAGCGTTGGCAAACCTTCGCGTTCTCGCGGGGGCGGGCCAGATTTTTCTGATGCAAGCAGCCTCATAACCGAAACGCACCGCGCAGGGCTCGAACAATCGAGCGTCACTGACTTCCTGCTCTTGCTAATCGGACTGTGGCTGCGGGAAGGAACGCAGTGTTCACCATCGTCCTTGTCGGAGCCATCGCCACCCTCGCCATGATGACAGTGGCGCCGTTCGTGTTCGCCTATGGCGAGCGAAACGGACTCGTCAAAAGGGGGCAGTCTTGACGACCCCACCCGCCAATGATGGCGTCTTCCTCGACGTCCCCGACAGCACCTACCACTCGTGGGATCTCTGCTCGTCGACACGACTGAAGACCCTCGATGCTCAGACGCCGCGGCACCTGCGGCACCAGATCGACAACCCGGAAGTCTGGGATTCGTCGGCGAAGCAACTCGGTCGCGCAGTGCACAGTCTCGTCCTCGAACCGCACAAGTGGTCGACCCGCTTCGCTCAGGCGCCGGAGTGCGATCGACGGACGAAGGAAGGGAAGCAGATCTGGTCTGACTTCTGCCAGATGAACGAAGGCCGAGAGATCGTCAAGGCTGACGTTGGATACCAGGCGCAGGAGATGGCCGAGTCGGTGCTTTCAAATCCGATCGCTGCGGCGCTCCTCGCTCACACGCCAGTCCGTGAAATGAGTCTCATCGCACCGGTCTTCGGTGCACGAGTCAAGAGCCGGATCGATGCCTACGGAGAGCTCCCCAACGGCGACGCGCTGCTCGTCGATCTCAAGGTCACAAGCCACGGTGGTAGCCGAGCCTCGTTCGAACGGGCGATCGCCAACTACGGGTACGGGCTTCAGGCGGCGACCTACTGCCGCGTCGCGGACGCCTGCAAGCTCAAGGTCTCAGGCTTCTGTTTCATCGTGGTCGAGACCGAAGCCCCCTACTGCTGCGCCGTCTACCGACTTCGCGAAGACGTGATCAGCCTCTTCGATCAGAAGTTGCCGTCACTGATCAAGACCTACACCGGCTGCGTCGCGTCGCGGAAGTGGCCCGGCTACCCCGACGAGGTGCAAGAGATCGGAATCCCGCGGTGGTTCCAATCGCAACTTGAGAACGGGGAGGCGGCGTGAGCACAACAGAACTTGCAACAGTCAGCAGCAGCGTCAACAGCCTCGCTCGCTCGATCTCGGTCGATCCGCGAGAACTGCTCGACGCTCTCAAGAACCAAATCATGCCCAACGCGAAGGACGCCGAAATGATGGCGTTCTGCATGGTCGCGAAGAAGTACGGGCTCGACCCGTTCGTCAAGCAGGTCTACGCCGTTCGGAAGAACGGAAGCGGCGCGTACGAAGCGTGGATCTCGATCGACGGCTGGTGCACGATGGTCGAGCGCCATCCTCAGACCGACGGACACTCCTTCGAATACGTCAGGGACGGCAACGACAACATCATCGGCGTCACCTGCACGATGTGGCGCAAGGACCGCAGCAGGCCGTGTGTGGTCACGGAGTTCCTTGCCGAGTGCAAGAAAGACACCGGACCGTGGGACTCACACCCGCTGCGGATGACTCGTCACCGAGCGTTCATCCAGTGCGCTCGCATGACCTACGGGATCGCTGACGCTTCCGGCGGCGACGATCCGGAAGCGTTCACACCGATGGATCCGCCAAAAGATCCGGCAAAGAGCCTCACGGCGGCACTCCTTGAGAAGCAGCCGCCTCCTCCCGCCACCGGCGATGCTATCGATGCAGTTGTCGCGGCACCAGACGACGACGAACTCGATCGAGAGATCGACGCGCTCGCCGCGACGCTTGTCGAATCGGCAAGGCTCGATGGCAAGGAAACCACCAAAGAGAAGGTGATCGCGAAAGCGCACACCCAAGCAAAGAAGAGCGATCGTTCGCTCTTGGAAGTCCTCAACAACTGGGCCGCGAAAGCACGGCAGAAAGACGGAACGGAATGAAAGTGAACAGAGACCCCAAGCCGGTCCTTCCGGCTGGCAAGCATCAGGCCATCATCCACCGAGCCGAAGAAGCGACGTCAAAGAGCGGCAACGCGATGATGAAGCTCTCGCTGAAGGTGGTCAAGGATGGCGTCACCTACTGGGTGAACGACTACGTTCTCGCCAATCGCTACTCGACCATCGATGCGATCTTCGAAGCGATCGGCTTCCCGCCTGGCGGCGACAACTTCGATGCTGAAAAGCTCGAAGGCAGCGAGGTCACGATCGTCACCAAGATCGAAGAGAAGGAAGGCTTCGATCCGCAGGCCCGCGTCGAGCGGTGGGTGAAGAAGACGCCGGCACTCGACAAGGCGATGAACGCCTCGCCGAAGGCGGCAGCCGCGGCAGCGAAGTCCAACGCCGCGAAGAAGCCGACTCCGGTCGACGACGACGACATCCCATTCTGATTCTCCTTTCCCCCAGGCCACGGCGGGAACGCATCGCCCGTCGTGGTCTTTCTTCCTCTCTGCTGCTCCGTTGGTGAAAGCCATCGGAGCGGTTTCGGCCCGCCTGTGGGCAGGCGCATCTTCTTCGTTAGAAGCCGATCCAAGTCTCCGTTGTGGTCGCCGTCATGGCAGCGATCGTTCGGGACGGGAGCAGGCGGGCCACAAACGTCATGGAAAAGCGACCGAGCAACCCGAACCGCGACGCTGCACTCGATCAGTGCATCAGGTTCCTCAGTTGCATCTTCGAACCTGACGACTCGATTGGGTTCTCCGCGCTCGATGTCGGATGGACCCGGCATGCTCGGCTTGAAGAACTGGTTGAGGTCGTCGACGACTGCTGGCTGCACAACGGGAAGAGCAACGTCTACTTCATGGCGAACCCCGGCGACGGCGCCGGGATGAAGGCGCACAACATCCCGCACGCTCGCTGCCTCTTCGTCGACTTCGACCGAACGATCACGGGAGAGCGAGGGGTGTCGTTCGACGACGCAGCCCAACGGATCAAGGATGCGAACCTTCCGATCCCGACGGCGTGGGTCAACTCGGGCAAGGGCATCCATGCCTACTGGCGGCTTGAAGAGCCGATCGAAGATCTGAAGGAGTGGCGAGGCCGGCAGCGAGCCTTGATCCGTGCACTCGACACCGACCCGTGCATCCACAACCCGAACCGGCTGATGAGGCTTCCGGGCTTCCGCAACCGGAAGCACTCGGACGCGCCGCTGGCGTCGCTGATCGATTGCGACGCCGAGCGGGTCTATTCGGCGAGCGAGTTCCCCGACCCGCTGCCGGAGCCTGCGGCGCCAGCGAAGCCGGTCACTCAAGGCTCGATGTCACGGTACTCAGGCCGGTTCATCGATACCGGCTGGCTCGATCACCACGGCAGACGCCACACCATGTTCACGTGCGCGTGCGATCTCAAGGCCCGCGGGTGGGACTTCGAAGATGCCAAGAACGTGATCATGGAGAGGATGCGGAAACTGGATCTCTCCGCAAGCGAGTTGTCCGACTGCCCTCGCCAGATCGCCAACGCATTCTCGAAGGACCGCGTCGCGATCTCAAACGAGTTCAGTGAAGACGAGGCGGTGATCCCGGCAGAGAACAACGAGGAAGAGGCCGACCTTGACGGCGTTCCGGCGAGCGGCCTGATGGTCAGCTTTCCGGAGTTGCGGCCCGAAGTCGTCCGGGGGCTCCTCCGGGTCGGCGAGACGATGAACATCATCGCACCGCCGAAGGTCGGCAAGTCATGGCTGGTGATGGATCTCGCTCTGTCGATCGCCGCGGGCATCCCTTGGCTCGACACCTATCCGACCGTCAAGGGTGAAGTGCTGCTCCTCGACAACGAACTCCACCGCGAGACGAGTGCGTGGCGGTTCCGGAAGATGGTCGACGAGGCTGGGCGGGTCGAGCGATCGGGTCGTCTTGAGTGTCGGCGTCGCGGCTACGGAGCGGAGGCGGCCAACGGCGTGACCGTCCGCAACCTGCGTGGCGAGCTCCGCGACCTGTCGAGTCTTGGGCAGTGGATCCGGGCCCTGCCGCGCGGCAAGTACAAGCTGATCGTCCTCGACGCCTTCTACCGCTTCATGCCGCGGGAGTGGGACGAGAACGATAACGGCACGATGTCGGCGGTCTACAACCTGATCGACAGCTATGCGGCGAGCCTCGGCGCCGCGGTGGTCTGCATCCACCACGCTTCGAAGGGCAACCAGTCAGGCAAGGCGGTCACGGACGTCGGCGCCGGTGCTGGTGCACAGAGCCGAGCCGTCGACACGCACCTGGTGCTGCGGGCACACGAGGAAGCTGATGCGATCGTTCTCGACACTGCGGCACGCTCGTTCCCTCCGATCGAGCCACGCTGCTTCCGCTGGCGGTTCCCATTCTGGGAGGCGGCTTCGGACCTTGATCCGGCCAACCTCAAGACGGAGAAGGTCAGGAAGGTCCGCGCGGAACGCCTCAAGCCGTTCGATCCGGTTGAGGCTGTGCAGTCGGCGTTGACGCAGGATTGGTTGACACTGACGCAATTTGAGGAGCGACTGAGTCAAGCTATGCCGGGCCAGACGGTCCGTGCGATCAGAGAGATCATTCGGTCGGTACGCGAGAACCCAAGTGCTTATGGCGCAAACGTTTTGGCGTTGACATCGACATCGAAACCCACGTTCAGAAAGGCCGCAGATGAGTAGTTATCGGAACGACCCTACACTTCTCGGCGCGTGCGCCGACAGGACCAACGAAAAACGTAACCCATTGCAGTTATGCGGATTACGCGAAACACACCCTCAGATTTCCTATCCGGATCAGGACGATTTGGTATCGGCCAGCCGACTCGCCAAGGCGGCGTCCGGACGATACCAAATCGGTCCCGGAATAGTCAAGGGGGGAAGCAGACAAAGTGCCACGATTCCACAAAGAATTGTGGCGCTGGTAGCAGGATCACTCGGCATCGAGTTGGCGGACCTGTGGGGCGAATGGTCGCGCTGGGATGGCATGGAGGTCCGGCGGACCATCCTTATAGGAGTCATCCGCGACAGCCTCAGCCCGACGCCGAGTTTCCCGAAGCTGGCCGAGGCGATCCGCCGACCGGACCACTCGGCGATCAGCCGAGCCTACGGACGGTGGCGCAGCTACTCGCCGCCAGTCCGGACAGCGATCCTCGATTCCTACCAGGCATCGGACACCGCAACCTTCAACGAGCTCGTCAGGGCTGTGGAGGCGATGTGACCCCCGCGCAACACAAACTCGCGTGCGCCATGCAGGCGAACCCAACGGGGCGGCTGCAAGATTGGGCGAAGGCGATCGGGTCGCACATCACCGGCATATCGCAATTCCTGCGGCGCATGGAGCGACAGGGCTACGTCAAGTCAGTTCAGGTGAACAACTTCCGCAAGAGGTTCAGCCTCACTACCAAGGTCGGCTGCTGTCCAACATGCAAGGCCGTGCAGGTCACGATCAAACCGACCGCCGACCCACGCACTCGGAAGATCACCCCTGAGATCCGGCAGTTCATCAGCATGAGTAAGGCGAGCAACGAATCACTTGCAGCGAGATTCGGGCTGAACAAAGCCACCGTCTACAGGGCACGCAGGAAGTGGGCCAAAGAGGCTTCCATCAAGAACGGAGGAGGAAAGTCATGATCGACAAACTCAGATCGCTGTGGCTGTGGTTCATCGAACCGTTCCAAGACAAACCCGAAGACCTGATCGACTTCCAGATCGGTCAAGCGATCGAGCGCGAGGAGAATTGTCGGAGACGGGCCCAATGGAGCCAGAAAGCCCGGGCCGACCAATGACCCCCGACCGCCCCACATCGCTCGGCGACGTGATCACCGCCTGCCGGGCACTCATCGATCCCGTCTGCGACTTCGACCTGATCAGGGATCGCAACCGATCCGCTCTTGTCAGCAGCATCCGGATCCTCGTCGTCGGCGCCGCGTTCGACATGCCGCGGCTCAGGCCGAGCCTGCATGAAGTGCAAGACGCGATCGGCTACCGAAGCCACGCCTACATCGTCGTCCACCGACAGCGATGGATCGATCTTCCGGACGACATTCGCGTTGCCTGGATCGCTGACGTGCAAACCGCAATCGATGGGCCGGGTGTTCCGGTCATGTCCCCCGCTGTTCGGAAACACATTGAGAGCTATAGGCAATGATTTCAAGAATCTACAAGTACCAGCTGCCGTTGCAAGATGTTGCGACTGTCCAGATGCCTTACGGGGCCTGCATTCTAAGTGTGGGTGTTCAAAGAGACTCGGTTGTCGTGTGGGCAAACGTTGATCCGAAGGTTGAGCGGATGATTGATCGCCGATTTCGAATCATCGGAACGGGTCACGAGTTTGACGACACCTATCTGGGCCGCTTCGTAGGCACGGTCATGGTTGGTGATGCGTTGGTGTTTCACATATTCGAACAACTAGAGAGCATTGTTTTCTGAAGTTGCTCGGAAACCTCACCCCGGGCGCGGCCCGGTCGACCGGAGGAAAGAGAAGGAACACATGGACAACAAGGAGAATCTGACGTGAGAGAAAGTCTAGCTTGGGGCGATGAAATGGTCGGGTACTCACGAAGCCTTGCTGCTAAAGCGGCGGGCATCAAGGGCAAGCGTTTCGACTGGATCAAGGCGGCAACCATCTTGCATGAACGAGGAGAGGTGGACGCATCCGCTGGATTGGCGGAAGACTGGGGTTGCACGTCATGCGAGATCGTGTCGTGCGGCGTCATTGTCGAGGAGCGTGGATGTGGATACCTCGGGTCGCTGTGGGCTACTCCGATACTTGTCATCGGTGACGAGGAGATTGAGTGCTTTACCGACGACGGATCGGACTTCCTTTGGTGGCCGAAGGAAGCACGGGACATCTACGAAGGAAGCGGCGCACCATGACCCCCAAACTCATCGGCATCACCGGTCGCGCCGGTTCGGGCAAGACGACGCTGGCGAAGTTCATTCGCGACCAACCGGAAAACGCGACCATCATCCCATTCGCCGGGCCGGTGAAGTCCATCGCGTACCAAATGGGCTGGAACGGCGAGAAGGATGCGAAGGGGCGACGGCTTCTGCAACTGCTCGGCACGGAGTGCGGGCGTGAGTGTGTTGATCCGAACATCTGGGTGCGGAAGTGGGCGATCGACGCCAGAAACGAGTTGAACACTTGTTGCACGGTCATCGCCGACGACGTCCGCTTTCCCAACGAAGCCGCGAAGATCCGCGAGCTTGGGGGCGTGATTGTGCGGGTCGTGCGCGACGGCTGCGAGCCGAGCGACCACGCAAGCGAGACGCTGATGGACGGGATCACTGCGGATTACACGATCAACAACAACGGCACGCCTGCGGAGCTTGAGGCCGAGGCGAAGGAACTCATGGAGCGAATGAGATGACCACCCTGCAAGACCTGCACACGAAGCACCGACGGACGATTGATGAGTTGGGGAGGATCAACGGGATCATCAAAGACCCCGGCACTGGCAGGAGCGCAGAATGCTTGCGATTCTGGTGCGACACTACCGGCGTCAAAGACGCTGCGGTTCTCTCCCTCGACGACGCTCTCGAACAAGCTGGCAAGCTCCTGTTCCCGCCGAAGCCGCCAGATGCGTTGCCGAGTATGCCTTGGACCGCAAGCGGTGAACGTGTCTACGACACGCACATAAACATCGTCGTTGACAAGATTGGCAAGGATTGGACGAACGCAAGCAAGCAGGCGTCCATCATCAGCTACATCGCCAAATGCGGCACGCAAGACGTCCGCCTCATCGTCGAGAGCGGGCTGGCTCCCACGATTGCGGAGGCGTTGAGGCGAGACAAACTGTTTGAGCGTGTCGATTCTTGCGGCCACATCTACAAGTACATCTCGCTCCCGAAGGGGAATCACCCATGAGTTACGACGCGATCTACGCGGCGACGCGGCAGCAAATTCGTGCTTGCGATTCAGAACGGGCCGTGAGCGACGCAATCAAGTCATGCTTCGATCCCGGGTCGCTCATCCCTAGATTGCACGAAGCGGTGGACATCATCAGGGACTCAATGACCGCCCCACACGTCTATATGCGTCCCGCGTTGTCGATTGACGGCGATCGGTGGTGCGCCACATACGGAGCAAACATGCAAGATGGGGTTGTGGGTTTTGGCCCATCGCCTGCCGAAGCAATGGCCGACTTCGACACCAACTGGCACAAGCGATTGGAGACTCACCCATGACAACAATCAACACCGACAGACTCGCAGGCATCGCCGCTCTCCGCGGCGGCAAACACGACTCACCTGACGCTGGCCTCTGCGTCATGGAAGCAGTCGCCTATGTCGCTGGCGAACCGCACTCCGATCATCCTGCATGCGCCTGCCCTGTCATCACCGCGTTCATGGTGCGTTGGAACGATGACCTGCCGAACGACAAAGACCGCACGCGACTATTGCGTGATCTCGTCCCGCTCATCGTCGGTACGCGCGGCAGCAAAGAACTGGAGAAGCAACGCAGGGAAGCCATCTGGCAGTGGTACGCGCGTGAGCATGTCCCCGTGTGGCTCGACCTGAACGAGTCTACGAAGGCTAACGCAGTCGAGTTGCGAACGTGCAGCGAAGCTGATCTCGATGCGGCGGTACATCGTGCTCAGAAAGCCGCCTACGCAGCACGGGACGCAGCATGGGACGCAGCATGGGACGCAGCACGGGACGCAGCACAGGCCGCAGCACAGGCCGCAGCATGGGCCGCAGCATGGGCCGCAGCACAGGCCGCAGCATGGGCCGCAGCAGGGGCCGCAGCACAGGCCGCAGCACAGGCCGCAGCATGGGCCGCAGCACAGGCCGCAGCATGGGCCGCAGCAC
>ERZ869921.344-NODE-344-length-31209-cov-31.925628_pt1 | contig 31209 bp, 54 predicted proteins | sample MGYA00579310_ERZ869921 | MGnify/ENA primary metagenome ERZ869921 (study PRJEB32216, sample SAMN09231816) | wastewater metagenome | place: USA: Maryland | collected 2016-06-21 | study: EMG produced TPA metagenomics assembly of the PRJNA472060 data set (Reclaimed... | reverse complement strand
AATCAGAACTTTACAACGTGTCAACGGTATCAACGAACACAATCACCCCCGTAAAACGTGGCGACAATGGAAGCACAGCGGCCACACACTCAAACGGTACGGCGGTCTATGCTTGGCAACCGATGGACGAAGTAAAGCAGTACACCTTAGAAATAGCGAACACTGCTTACATGCGGAGATTTGGAAAGAACACAGGCGAAACCGCGACGGTGACGGGTGCGGGCGTGGTGCTTTCCCCGCGTGATATTCCCGCCCTTGCTCAGTCATTCATAAACGATATGAGGCGCAGAGTATGGCGATAACTTCCACAATCTCCACTGTTGCGGACAGCATATCTAATCTGTCAGTCTCAGGTGTGACGATCAAAGACATCGACCAGATACCCGAATCAGCGGCTATGTTATGCCCGCTTCTTATCCCGCAGCCTGATAACTTTGTAACCGATTTGTCTGTAAGTTTTGAGACATTCGGAAGCAATGGAAGCGCAAAGATAAACACGAATTACACGCTAAATTATGTGTTCCTGTTTTGTGAGGTTGGCGGGGGGCTTGGTGCGTTCGCTGCCTTTAGTGGATTGGTGGCGAAACTGTCCGCGATTCTTGTGGCGATAAACTCCAACGATGCTATTACGGGCGCGGTCGATGTGAAGATAAACAGCATAGGGAATATTGGAGTGATTACAGACCCCGCAGGCAATGAATTCTGGGGTCTCATGTTTAGTTTGCGAGTACTGGAGTACAGTCAATGAGATTACATCCTAAATATCAACGTGGTTATTTTGACGGGGTTGACCTTTCGGGATTCTCCCGGTCAATTGGTGCGCTTGATTGGAATTTTGACCAAGAGTTGGATGCGGCATGGTCGGACGGAGTCAAAAACTCAATCAACGGGAAGGGCAACATTTCAGCGGGTACTTATTCCGCTTTTCTGGACACGACCGCAAGCGGAGCGCACACCCTACTAAAAGACGTAAGCACTCGAAATGTAATGATAGCAATGGGTGCAAATGCCGAACCTGCCGCAGGTGACCATGTATTCGCGTGGAAGTTTGAACAGACTAATTATTCCGTTGAAGATGGTGGAGGATTCACGGTCGTTTCTGTTCCTCTTGGCAATGCGTCCTTTGACTCAACCCTTACATACTGCAAGCCGTGGGGAAAATTGTTACATGCTAAGGGGTTAGAGGAAGACGTAAACTCATCCGCTGGCATTGACGACATCGGTGCGGCCTCTGCATTGGGCGGAATATTTGTCTATCATCTTTTCTCAAGTGACGGGACAGTAACGCTAAAAGTACAAGACGCGGCAACTAACGCCGACGGGTCTTTTGCTGACTTATCAGGGGCAACCAGTGGAAGCGTTGACGCAACAAGCACCCCCCAGCATGGAATGATTGCAATAGGTACTACGGCCACAGTCAGGCGTTATTTACGCTGGCAATTGGCCTTCGGAACTGCGACGGGCGCGACGTTCGCCTGTGCGTTTATTAGAGCATAAAAAGGAGCAATATAAATGACAGCTAACACGGGTAGAACCCATACTAAATACACCCAATTCTGGCTTGATAATTCGAGCGGAACACTTACCAATCTTTCAGCCTATGCAAACAGTGTGGGCGCGGTTGGTCTTGATTACGAGGTTGTGGACGTAACCGCATTCAGCGATGCAGTCAAAAACTTTTTGACAGGACATCCTACCGCTGACCTGCAAGTAACCTTTCCGATGGATACGGTCGTTATAACTCACCTGTCCGCACTCAGTACCGTCACCCCGCTTTCGCTGGGTATCTATTACGGTATCCGTCACGCGTGGGAGAGTGGCGAACCTACATTCGGTCTTTCGTCAAGCGCGACTAGTGGTTATATCTTCGGCGGCTTCTCGGTTGCTGATGGAACTATCACCGCTAAATTCTCGGTGTTCGGCCCGACCGCTCCCGCTTGGGGAACTTCCGCAATCACGTAAGCCATTAGGCAGAAAGCAGTAATAAATGTCAAAGACAATTCAAGTAACTGGAAAATGGGCGGGGTCGGTAGAGATTGCCGACCCGCTCACAATCCCGCAAGTGCAACTTATTGAAGCCGCCCTCACTCCCCCAGCGGCGGGCGAGGACGGGAAGTTATGGACATCCGCTTTAGACGTTGGAAAACTCCCAGCTATATTCGCCTGTGTAATATCGTGGAATCTTAGCGGGCTGGAAAACGTAACGCTTGAAACATTCCCCGCAACCCCCCGCAAAGCGTCACACGCATTGGTAGACCTTATCTTTGCCGAACTGATAAAGATTTACTCGGGCGAAGTTGAAGTCCCAAACGAATAAAGGCCGACGCTTATTTACATGCAAGCGAAGGCCGATATAGCCGAGAACTGGACACGCTGGCGAAAATAGATAGATTTGGACTGGAAGCCATTACAGGACGCAGGCAATTTTATTATGCCGAACTCAGGCGGCTTGTCATTGCAGAGAATATCGTCAATGCGTACCGCTCACGTGCCCGCTCTGAAAACTGGACGGCTTGGGTAAACGAGAATCCCATAATGGCGCAACTACTGGCAGAGGCCGAAAAACTTGTCAACGACTGAACCGATTATTATCCCGATTGAAGGTGACGCATCCGACTTTACAGCGGACGCCGCAAAAGTAAACGCGTCACTGGATAAAATGGCGGCTCATACAAAGGCCGCAGGAGCGACAACCACAACGTCAATGAAGGCGGCGGGGTTGTCTATTACTGATTTACGCTCCGCCTACATGATAGCGGCAGATGCGGCGCGGGTAGCTGGTCAAGTGTGGCAAGCTACGGGACAGGAATTCGTCAACTACGCCGAGCAGGTCAAGAATATGTCCCGCTCATTGGGGGCAAGCGCAGAGGAAACAAGCCGACTGATTCAGGTATCGGATGACGTTAGAGTCAGTTATGACACGCTAAAAGTAGCAATGAAGGAGGCGCAAAAGGATGGAATCGACCCATCTATTGAGGGACTGGCTAAGTTATCTGACCAATACCTTGCGCTTGCGCCTGGGGTAGAGCGTACAAAATTCCTGCTTGATAAGTTTGGCAAGTCAGGCCTAGAGATGGGTAAGCTGATGGAAAAGGGCGGGGCAGGAATTCGCGCCGCTTCTAAGGCCGTGTCTGAAAATCTGATTATGACCGAGAAGGGGATACAAAAATCAGACGACTACCAAAGAAAACTTGACGACCTTACCGATAGTTGGGATGGTATGGCAATGGCTATCGGTGACGTTGCTATTGAACCAGTAACCAACGCCCTTGAAAACCTGAACTATATCTTGATTACCACAGAGCGGGGGTTGAAGGATGCCAGCGCGGGACTCGAAGCATTCACAGAGAAAAACAAAATTGCAGGCCGATTTATTGATGCGGTCTGGAAAACATTTAAGGACATGAATCCCGTCTTGCATCTATTTGATGACAATTCAAAGGATGCGGCGGACTCTACCGACGAACTAACAGACGCGTTGGGTGATAATTCAGGCGCGTTACTTGACAACAAAGACGCCGTAAAAGAAGCCGAAACCGCCCTAAATGATTATAAGGACATGCTGAAAGAAGTATCAGAAGCCAATCAAGAGGCTGAGTCTTTCATGCAGTCTTATGCTGATTTTTCCAAAGGGTACGCCGAAGACCACGCGGACGCGATACAAACACTACATAACGCCTACGCTGATTTAGATAATGCAATGGGTGACGGAAACGAAGAAGAAATACAGAGTGCAAGTGAGGCGGTGGACGAAGCTAAGGCCGCAGTCCAAGACCTCGAAGCCACTTGGCACGAATCAACCAACAAGATGATTTATGACATGGCAATGGCTAAGGTATCTGTTGACGGTTTGACTAATGCAGAATTTGCCGCAACTCAGGATTTAGCCGTACAGATGGGACTTAGAACACAAGCGCAAGCAGATGAAGCTAAAGCCATGATGGACAAGGCGCAAACCATAGCCGATGGAATCGCCCTGCAAGAAGATGTGATGCGCGAAAAATCCGAGACAGACGCCGAATTACTCAGGCTCGAAGAGGAAAAGAAAGCGGCGGCGGAAGGAACGACTACCGCGATTGTAGATGGTTCGGCGGTATCTGTTGAGGCTCTTGGCGGGGTTGCTCAGGCGGTAGACTCTGCGACTCAATCTTATATGGCAATGGCGCAAGCGGCTTGGGATGCGGCGGCGGCGGCTCAAAGCGCGGCGGGTTCGTCATCCTCTAGCGGTTCGTCTGGTGGTTCGTCACCTGATGAGCGTGACGGGTCGTCATCTTCCATGTCGTCAAGTTCAGTAAGCAAGAATAGCACGTTCAATATTTCCATCCACAACCCGCGAGGCGAGAACTCAGCGAATAGTATTCGGCGGGCTTTGAAACAGACAAGCTATCTAGGACACCCGATATGAGTCTAACTTGGACATACGGCGGCACGGCTCTAACGTCATTTGGAAAAATCACCGTCATAGATGGTTATCTTGACATGCCACAGAGACGGGGAACTAACCAGATTATCCCCTTCCAGCATGGCACAATGCATGCGGGTAAATACTACGACCAAAGGACTCTAGCCTTCGGGATAACCATCACGGCGGCTTCTGCTTCTGCTTTAGAAACGACATTTGACAACCTAAGGAAACTTATTGCACCACGTACACAGCAAACGCTATCTCTAACCCGCGAGGATTCCAGCGTCTTGACTTCTCAGGCAATTGTGGATGCGCCTTTGCAGGTAAACAGAATCACAAATACCCTTGCTCGGGTGGTGGTGGAATTCGTCATGCCTCGCCCGTATTTCAGGCTTAGCACGGCGATTGCAGACAACACGACCACGATAAACACCAGCCCGAAGGCTATGACGGTTACAAACCCAGGAACGATTGAGGAAAGAGACGCAACAATAACATTGACAGGTCCGCTCCAAAATACAGTCATCACTAATTCGACCGTTGGAGTCTCGCTCACTTACACGGGCACTATTTCAGGCGGGGAGGCGGTGGTCATTTCGACCAATTCATACGGTGAATATACTGCGGTAAAAACTGGCTCGGTCAATGTGATTGGAAACGTCACCCACAGCGGCGCGGCGGCTTTTATGGTATTCAACCCAGGCGATAATACTTTGAGTATCACCGATGCAACCGCCACAACTGGAACTGTAAAGGCTTCATTCAACGCACCTTATTTATAAAGAGGATACATGCCAACACCAGACGCAAACGACGACCCGATTGAATGGACACTAGTGGATACGGATTTGACGACAGTCTTAGCCGTATTACCCGCTACCACAAACGCCAACCTCTTTATGGAACTGAACGAGCCAGGGAGCGGGAATGTTAGCGTCCCTCTTTTGTCTACCTCCGCCGCCCTGATTGAGTCGGGGCAGTTTGTACGCGCTAAATATCGGGGTGCTTTGCGTGGTGGTTTTTTTGTGGAGAATATCTCACGCTCACAGGTAAATCAGGGAGAGGGCGGGGAATTATGGACAAGCGTCTCAGGGCGCGGGGCTTTGTCCATTCTTGACCGCGCGAAAGTGTGGACAGATGGAACGGCGGAAACTACCCGAACATTCGAGGCGATGACGAAGGCCGACATCCTCATTACGCTAATCACCGAGGCACAGGCACGCGGTACACTTTCGGAGCTTACTTACGACTTCACAGACACCGATGATTCAGACTCTACCGCATGGACTGATTCAGAGACTATGCAGTTTTCGGTCGGTAAGTCATACCTTGATGTTGTGCGCGAAATGGCAGAACTAGGTATTGATTTCAATATCACAGTGGAGATAGATGGAACGTTCAATCTTTCCGCTTACTCTACCGCTTACGGTACGGATAAATCCGAAACCATCTATTTTAGACGCGGGTCAAACTGTGTAGAAGTCTCGAATTCCGAAATGGGCGCAGAGATTGCAAACGCTCTGCTTATCAAGTACGACGGTGGATACAGCTACACCAGCGATTCAACATCCATAACAAACCGAGGCCGCAGAGAGGCGATTGTAGACGCCATCGACGCTTTCAACTCCGATCATGCTTTGACCTATGGCTCGGCGCGTCTAACGTACCTAAAGAATCCAAAGACCGAGCAGGACGTAAAAGTTTACGACGGGATTGGTACAAGAGTCTTTATTGATTACGACTTAGGCGACTACATTACCCTTGACCTTTCAGGCGTGGAAACATCCAACCGCGTTAGGTCTTTACAGCTATCCTGGGACATGACCGAAAAAGCCGATGTAATTGTTGGCTTGAATTCCACTGTATTCGAGAATGAGATCAGACAATCCAACGACATCCGCAAGCTGTTTGAAATGTGGCGGCGGGCGCATGATGGGGATAAATTGCAAGTGTCTTTCTGGGCGGCGATTGGTCAGTTATCAAGTTTAGCAACGACAGGAACAGCGGTTTATGCTATGGCGGTATCTGCTACGGGCGTTTTATATGTGGGCGGTGTGATAACGAAGGTAGCAGGGAAGACCATCGGCAACGCGGCGGCCTATGATACCAACACAGGTATATGGTCAACACTTGGCACAGGATTCAACGGGCCAGTGTATGCAATCGCTTGTAATGGCAATGAGATATTCTTTGGTGGTGACTTCACAGACGCCGACGGTACGACAGTAGGTTATGTCTGCAAATACAGCGAGAGCGGCGGGACATTCTCGACTATGGACAGCGGAGTCAATAACGTTGTCCGAGCTATTACCATTGACACAGCAAATGATATTGTATATGTTGGCGGTTCGCTCACTTCTCTCGGAGCAGGCGCGACCGCTTCGGAAGCCATCGGCGCATGGAATGACGGGGCGGGAACATGGGGCGCAATGGATGGCCTTTCAAACGGTAGCGCGGTTGTAAATACGGTTAGATCAATTTCGTTATCAGGGACTAAAGTTTTTATAGCCGCCGAGAATGTAGAGTCTCCCTCCGTTGGTGTGGCGTATTGGGACACAGGCACTTCTGATTGGCACGCGATGGGGACGGGATTCAGTGGAAGCGGTCAGGGTTATTCATCCGCCGTATTAGGTGACTACGTCTATTTCGGCGGAAATTTTACCGACGCAAACAGTGTAGCGAATACAGCAAATTTAGCCCGCTGGAATATCACAGGCGCGGCTTTTGAATCCATCGACGGGGGCGGAGCAAATGGCAACGTCCTAGCCATGACAGTAGTAAATGAAACGGACTTAGTTATCGGCGGTGCATTTACCACAGTAGGGGCAGGCGCATTAGCGGCGGCAAAGATTGCCCGTTGGAATAACGGTATCTGGACTCTACTGGATACAGGTCTAAATAATACATGCTATGCCCTCACGTCCTACAATGGAAACATCGGAGCGGGCGGAACATTCACGACCGCAGGCGGGAAGCCTATCAAGTTTGTCGGAGCGTACCTTACCAACCTCCCCGAACTAGTGGATTATCTCGAAACGGGAAGCGGGTCAAGTGCGTCATCATACACACATCCGAATCACTCTGGCGATGTAACCAGCGTAGGTGATGGGGCAACCACAATAGCCAATGACGCGGTAACAAATGCCAAAATGGCAAACATGGCAGAGGGTACGGTCAAGGCAAAGATTACATCAGGGACAGGTGATCCCGAAGATACAAACCTTGCAGACTTTGCAACCGAGATTCAGCCTTTAGTATTGGCGGGTCAAACAGGTGACAGGGTGGTTATATCGGATTCAAGCGGAGCAATAACCACAGACTCTAACCTATCCTTCGCCGCCATGACCGACCAATTGACGCTTGGTGTGGCCTCCCCTGTCACGTCCAACGGCGGATTTATGCAGGCCTATGAGTCTGTGTCTGTTGGTCACTATCTCACGACGTGGGGTACTTCGGTTGCTTCGTTTATTCGTGGCATTCTAGCAAGAGGAACGGCGGCAAGTCCGACGGCGGTACAAGCGGAGGATGTGGAATTTCGCATTAGGGCATCCGCACACAATGGCACGACATACCCAGGCTCTAATCTCGAAGTGAGATTTATTGCAAACGAAAATCAGGCGGTAGGGTCTCACGGGTCAAGGATTGAATTTTATACAACGCCCGACGGGTCAACGACGCTAACAAAGGTTATGACCTTGCAGGACGATGGAAACGTCAATATTGAATCAGGCAAAAGTTATCTAGTGAACGGCTCGCCCATTAGCGGCGGGGCATCCACACAATCTAATCAAAGGAGTTGGTTTTTATGTTAGTTTTAGATGCGACTAGTAAAAGTTTGAGAATGGTTTTAGGCGAAGCCCACACGACCAACCCCGTAGATTTCACGGTGGCTTATGCGGACGCGACAACTACCACATTTACAGAGGGCGGCGGGCCTGCTCAGTCAAACGGTACAACCAACGCGGAACTATTGGCCGCTCCTAGTGCGAGTACTCAAAGGGTGGTAAAAGACATTACCATCTATAACAATGACACAGTATCCCATGTGGTGACTTTGTACTATCGTGTCACTGCTACGGATTACGTATTTTATAAAGAGACTTTAGCGGCGGGCGCGTGGGCGTATCCATTGCGCGACGGAGTATTTGAGGGTTCAGCGGCGGCGGCGGCGGCGGATATGGTACTTTCAGAAATCCAAACCGTGACAGGCGCAAAGACTTTCAACAGCGGTAAATTCATCCTCGCTGGCTCATCCTCTGGTACAACCACAGTCAACGCAACGGCGGCGGCTTCGGGTACTCTGACCCTGCCAGCGGCGACGGACACACTGGTTGGTAAGGCTACGACTGACGAGCTTACAAATAAGACGTTGACAGCGGCGGTGGTGAAGACATCACTTAGCCCTCAAACCGATAACGTCGCGCCTTTGGGTGATACAACTCACCAGTTTAGCGATTTGCATTTAGGCAATGGGGCGGTTATCTCTTTTGATGGGGGGAACGAGGCAATCACGCATGACGGGCTTGGGTGGTCAATTGATGGTCATATCAACCCAGCGGTTGACCTATCAGGTGGCGGGTTGGGGTCATCTTTATATCGGTGGGATTCTTTGTATGTTGGCTCTGTGTACGTCAAAAGCACGGGTATTTTAGATTTCGGCGCGGGCGATGCGGTTATAACGCACTCATCAAATACATTGACCCTTTCAGGCGGTGACTTTGTCGCCCCAAACATCACAGCGCAGACCGCTTTTGTACCCGACGCAAACGACGGGGCGGCTCTCGGTACGACCGCCCTGCAATTCTCCGACTTGTTCCTTGCTGAAGGTGGGGTAATCAACTTTGATAATGGAGATGTAACCGTCACGCAATCTGGAAATACTTTGACGGTTGCGGGCGGTAGTCTCACGGCTAGAGTAAAGCCTCGTACGGGTGGTACTACATCAAGCGCAACTCCTACAATAAACACGGATGATGTGGATTACTACGAACTGACCGCACAGGCGGCAGACATTACGTCATTTACTACCAACCTTTCAGGGACACCCGCAAAGGCTCAAAATCTTTGGATTGCGATCACAGGGACAGCGGCGAGGGCGATTACTTGGGGTAGTTCTTTCGAGTCGTCTACCGTTACACTTCCGACAACCACAGTAACCACAAACCGCCTTGACGTTGGCTTCAAATGGAACGACGTTACTTCAAAATGGCGATGTGTAGCAAAGGCATAACACAATGGCTGATACTGGATTAAAAACAACAGGCGCGATTGGGTACGATGGTACATGGACAAACCTAACCACAACCAGAATCAATACATCGGATAATTCAAGAGCGACAACAACCGCCACAGCTTTTGATGCTGGAAGTATGTATAACTTCGCCTTTGGGATTCCATCGGGGGCAACTATTGACGGGATTGAGGTACAGTGCGAATTCAACAATGCGACCGCAGGCAGAACGTCAACCATAAGATTTAGTCTGTCATGGGATAATGGAACAACCTACACAGCCACAAAAAGCGATACAGTGGTTGGCACGACAGACACAACCAGAACATACGGCGGGGCAACGGATACTTGGGGGCGGTCGTGGACAGATACGGAATTTGCAGACGGTACTTTTCTGTTAAAAATGGAAGGCAAGACCGATTTGGGTTTTACTTGCCAAGTGGACTGGATGGCGGTCAAAGTCTATTACACAGAAACCGCCACAAGTGGATTCTTCTTATTGATGGGAGCATAGTATGAAAACAATTACAACGGGCTTAGTAGTAACCGAGGACAACGCGGTTATTGAGGGGTACGACATCACCAACACGCGCGGCGGGGTGGGCTTGAAAATCACGGGGAATAATGTCACGGTCAGAAATTGCAAAATACACGACACCAAAGACCACGGCGTACTTTTCTTAGGCACGAACGGCGGGACGCTGGAAAACTGCGAGGTTGTCCGCTGTGCGATGCGCTCACGACCTAACACGATTTCGGGGGGCTGGCCCTCACTGGTGAAGGTGCAGTCAGTGGACGAATCCCCCACTGGCCTGGCGCAGAATATTGTAATCCGTAATAATTACATTCATAACGGCTGGGGGGAGGGGATGGGGCTGAGAGGCTCGAACATCGAGGTTTACGGTAACACGGTAGAGGATTGCTACAGCTTCGGGATTTACTCGAACAGTGACCATGTTTATATACATAATAACTTCGTCGTCGCCCGAGACCGCGCCTATTATCGCGGGGGTTATCCGATGGCTGGAATCGGTGGGGCGGAAGAGACATTTGCGAAGTGGGGCGCCCATGGGCATGATACCGCTGAGATTATCAATAACATTGTAGTCGGTTGCAAGTACGGTTACAGGTACGGGCGGAGCGACAACGGAAAGGGGCTTGTAAATGTTACGATTGCCTTCAACACTTTCAGCGACATCAAGAACGCCCCTGTCTCAGTGACGTATTACCCGAATCAAAAGAACGTGCTAATCGCTAACAACATCGCTAACAAGGTTATCACTACAAAAGGCGCGTCATTGTCTGGTAATGTGGTGCGGTCTACCAATGGATTCGCCCCCGATGACTTCAAGCTGACAGCACCCCTCCCCGCTTCGCCTGTCTATGACGTGGAAACGGACTTCGGCGGGAATATCAGGACGTATCCAGTGGATGCGGGCGCGTGGGAGTATAATAACGTCTAAGCCCTGCCGTGTCCGCAACTTTTTGGAATCGGATGTGAAAGCGGTGTCCTACTATCCGAGCGGCGGGACTAAAAGGTAGACGCTATCTTTTTGCTAGATGTAGGGCGTGGGAGTATAATGGGAGTTAGGTTGCTGAAATGCTAAATTATCTTTACTACAAACCGTGTCAATTTGGGCATACATTCATGTGGTCAGGAAGTTCTGCTCATCCAGATTCCGAGCCACCAGAAGGTTTACCTTGTGCGTGTGGGGCTGTGCGCTATCATCGGCGCAACCTAACACAGTATGCACTGGACGGGGCTTTCTGCGCTTGCCCAATTTTTATCCCGTCCTATGAAAGTACTGCGGCTAAATGTCGTCTCTGCGGGAAGCCGCCCCGCCAGTGATACAAACCGTTAGAAAGGAAATATAACCATGCCTAATCAAGTTATAAAGTTTGAAGATAGAGTCAAGGAACGTATGAAAGAGATAGTTGCGGATTTGATTCCTGATGACAAATGGGAGTCTATTGTTTCTTCAACAGTTTTGGAGTTTGAAAAGGTTGATTTGCCTAAGTTGGTAAAAGATGAGTTGACCGAAAAATACAAGCTACTCATCCAAAGCGAATTTCAAAAACCAGAATGGCAGCAAAAATGGAATGGCAACTTTCCAGCGGCATCCGAAATGGTACAAAAGTTATTGATTGAGGCCGCGCCCCAAATTCTGGCAAATATGATAGGCGGCGTCTCTCAGCAAGTAATGTATGATTTACAAGACAAGATTCTGCGGTACTAAAACGGAAGTGGAGCATAAGTCATGAATTACCCTAAACCAGACTACAGCAACATATACTTCAACTGCTACAAAGACAATGATAACCCAATCCTCGTATTCAAGGGACTCCAGAACGGGGGCAAGTCCCTCTGGCGGGCGGTGGACATCGCCACCAAACAGGCCTTAGATTGGGCACAGGAAGCCACAGGACAAACGGCGCAACCGTACAGGGGGATTGTCCTCACCCTTCCCACCTTCAACGGATGGCGCGTTTATTTCGGTGCGCGGTACATCACGGCCACAAGATCAAGCGCGTCATGCGCTGGCGTGAGGTTTGAACGGCTGGCGGATGTGCAGAGGTTCAAGGCGGCGGTTAGTAGGGTGATGTAGTAATAGTTGCTTTGGTCACAGCGGTGCGTAAGGAGATAATAGGCAGTTGCCTGAAACGATAAAGGCGTAAAATGGGTTTCCGTCGGGTAGAACAATCCCACCAGTAAGTAATCTTCCTCTGCCAACCACAAGCAAAAAGGAAAATCCCCTAGATGACTAGGGGATTTTTTTATTTATTATCTGCGTTTTACGAGGTCGAGCAGACTACACCGCATTCAGTTTCAAATTCTGAATGATAGTTGCCTGCGCTTGGATCGAGTTCATCCAAAAAAACATCAAGAATTTTTACGCCCATTTTGCGCTCTTGCTTGCTCATGCGCTCAAAGGCTTCGGGAAAGTCCACGCGGATTTTATTCCAATATCCTTTACCGCCTTTTACACAACCAATACAATTATTATTTTTGTATTTAAGTTTATACATGGCTGGTAATTCAATGTCTGCCTGCATGAGCATATTCAAACAATCCTGTTTATTCATTCCAGCATCACGGAGCGGGAATAATAAATAGAGTTCGGGATTGTCGCGCTCAAAACGTGCAAGGCGGGCGAGTTCGTCCACGCTATATCCAAACACATGAACATCTGCCGCTTGTTGATATTCTTCGCGCAAATCGCGCTTTAGTTTATGTGTACATTTTGCCATTCCATGACCAACAAGCCAACCTGTTTTGTCGAATACATCGAAAATGTCTTTATACTTTTCAGACTTCAATATTTTTATTTCCTTGCCTATCCACTTTTCGACATCGACAATAAATCGGCGGTTGTCTGGATGCTCAAAGGCTAGGGTATCACAGTATAAAATCTCTGCGTCTGGGTACTTTTCAAGCGTGAGTTTCGCCGCGCAAGCCGAAGCCGCGCCACATGAAAACCAGACAAGAACACGCCCACGAAATAACGAGGGCTGACTTGGTATTCTTACATTGTCACTAGTAATTTTATTATTCATAATAGTTTTGAGGCAGGCTTTCACCTGCCCCGTTAGGGGGACTAGAGCTTACGCAGGCTTACGGAAGGTTCGCCTTCCTTGCGGAACTCTTCAAGTTCTGGATGCGCTTTCAAATAACCATCAAGCGACTTGCTATCCCATGAGACGCGGCCTTTTGTAAATACGGCCTGTAAGAATTGTCCTTTGATGCTTGCGCCGTTCAGTTTTACAGCCTCTTTGATTTCAGATTCAAGAGCGGCGATTTTCTCAGATACGACCTCGCTCTTTCCTGAAAACTCCGCTTCAATTTCGGCAATCTTCGCTTTGATTTCTGGGGTCAGGATTGCGTCAATCATGCGTTGCTTTTCAAGTGTTGAAAGGTCGCGCTGGGCGTAGAGTTCGGACAGTTGGTCAAGTTTAGGTTCAATCATTTTATAGTCTCCTGCTAGTCGTTATTTGGGTCGCCGAATGGGAAATCTTCGGAGGGTTCGGGCATTTTTTTGTTAGGCTAACGGTTTGCGTTACTTGCGTTTGCCCGTTCCATCGCACAGGAGACAAAAACGCAAGCCAATAATATCGGAGTACCTACCAACACCTTCGCAACGAGGGCAAACGTCAAGTGCACGCGGTGTTGGCACGCTTGTGACTTGTAAGACTACTTCACCACGCATGAGCGCACCTAATAAACCTTCGGCTGAATTAAAACCGTGTTCTTTTAGCCATTTCGATCTTGCGAGACGGAGGCGAGATTGACGCTCGCCTCCTGTTTTATCCTTTACCATGTTATTTAGAAAAATACAAATACGAATCGAAAATCTTGCGAAAAATGGTATCTGTGTCGTGGAACAAAAACACGAAACCAAAAAAATTTACACCAGTCATTCCACCACGCTTCGAGATTTTTACTTTTCCGTTGAAAAAAATAGTAGTCATTTTGAACTCCTTTTCTGTATGCCCTGATAATACTACGTTACGGTAACGATGTCAAGGGTAACGCACAATCTCTTTTTACCCCAAAGTCGCACCCACAAACCACCAGACCAGACACACAACAAACGAGAATAACTATCAGGTGTTTTCCAGCCAATCACCAACAGCGGATTTTTTATACCACCTTTGATAATGTCGAACTGTTCTTTTCGATGAAATTCAAGCATGTTGATCTATACTTCTTTCTACCCATACAGCCCAGGGATTCGATTGCTTCTCGGAATACAAGCCTGTTTCATTGCCGTTCTTCCACTCGAAAGCCAAGTGAGACAGGATGTAATACCATGTAGGACATACCTTTTTGGGAGCAACATATTCAACCATGAGATACCTTTCAAATGCGGGATGCGTGCCAACGGTTTGCGTTACCCGCGTGCCCCGCATTTGCGGCACGAGTAAATTAAATAATTATCTTCGTTTGGATGCCAACTATGCTTACCACCGTCTGCGGGGCAAACGTCGGGTGCACGCTTTGTTAGGTGCGCTTTCATTTCAAACACCTTTTCAATTGCGTCCGTGACGGCTTTCACCGTACCGTGCTCGGCTTCATAATGCCCGCCGTCGGCATGAATGACGGCAAGCAGATTTGATAATAAGTCTTGATAATTTGCCATAAAGCACCTAACGGTTTGCATTACTTGCGCGGCGGTGCTGCGTGCCACACATTATGGACGGGACACAGTTTTTCAGTGGTGCATTTTGGCGCGACAGTAGCCGCGTCAAGTGCATGCTGTGTTAGCCCGCGTTTTGCCGCCCGAATGGACATTGCCATGTTGCGGGCATATTCTTGGATTTCTTCACTGCGACCAAGTAACTGCGCCCCAGTAATCCAACTTGCTGCCCATTCAAGAGCCTCGTCGAAAGCCTCCATTTGAGATGTGTTATTTTCGTTTCTCACATCCTCGATGGCTTCATACAAATCGCTTGCCAGCCTCTCGTGAAATGTGTGGTCGAGAGTTGCCCAAGCCTCAAAAGATAAATCAAGTAATCGTAATATTTTAGACATTTTACTCCTTTGCCCAGAGCGTGCCAACTATGGTTTAACCAATTTCCTGATTCAGATAATTACGTTTTCCGATAAAAACCAGAATATCAACCATTTTACTTTCTGACATCCCGTACCGCTCTGCCAGTTCGGAAAACTCACGCTTCTGTTCCTCTGTGACATTCCATATAATTTTACACGTCGCTAACGGCTGTCCGCTTGGCTTCCGTCCCTGTGTCCCTTTGCGGGAGTAGGTTCGTGGGCCTGTGATCGTGTGGCGGGTAAACGTGTTGGATGCCATATGGAGGTTGGGGCAGGCTTTCACCTGCCCCGTTAGGGGGACTAGAAAATCAATTCAGCGGTAGCGGCTTCAAAGTTCTGGTCGTGCTTTTTCAGGAGGGCAAGCCCATCTTCGCGGGAATAACCCAACTCGCGGGCCTTGCTCCAGAAAGCATCTACTGCGGCCTGTTTAGCTGTAACCAGCTTGACGCGGATAGCGGGTTTCATTTCGCCGAATGCGTCAACGATTTCAGTATAAAGGGTGACTTTCTTCCCCGCCCAATTGTCGGAGTCTTCCTGTCCTGTCACCTGTACGATGCGCTTCCAGTTCGTGGCATTGACGACAATCTGTTTGCCAAAATCTTTGAAGTGCAAAACGGGCTTGTTTTCCTTGCTCTGGTCGCGAGCCGTCATTTCTTCAAGGGTGAGCTTGGAAATAACCAGTTCCTTTTCTTCACCTTCTGCGAAGTCTTCGGCTTTGAGATAGTTGGAGGGGAATGCGTCATTCTGTTTCATTTTCGGGTTCCTTTTCGGTTAGAGTGCCGTAATCGGTACGGCTACCGTTGAGAGGGTCTCTCTTTGTAAACGGCCTAAGCCGTGGTTACCTGTTCCTTGCTTCGTATGTCGTCAACTTCTTCATCGGTGGCTTTGAAAGCATAGCGCAGAGCAATTCCGTCACATGGATTATCGCTTATCCATTTCATGCGCCACGCAAGTCTTTCATTTGCCTCCCTCGCCTCTGCAAGCTGGGCGCGGAGGGTGTCAAGTTCTACCAATGCTGACTCATAAAGCCCATCATGGATAGTTTCATAAACCTTGTAGCCGTCCTGAATTTCACCAGTGGCGCGGGTATCAACTTTTCGACTTTCGAGATATTCATCCAATGCGCTCATTATCGTAATCCTTTCAGCACTTCCGCTTGTACCTTCGCCGCTTCCACCTGTTCCGCTGTCTGGTGCAGGTGACGCTTGCGCCATTCTGCGGAGGTGGTGACTTTTACCTTGCCAAAGGTCGCCGCGATTTGAGCGTGTTCGATTTCGTTGCGTCCGTCGGAGTTCAACCACTCGTCATCGGCGGCCTGTTCGTCATCCACAACGTAAGTCCCAGCAACAGCTTGGCGGAGTGTCATAAGCATTGGCGCAACCTCTGCGACCATTTCATTGCAGATACGGACTTGCGCGGCTTCGTCGATGCGATTCTCGCGGTCAATCATTTCTTGGTCAATCGTAAAGCCTAAAGCCTTGATGTGTGCTAATCTGGTCTGTGCGCTCATGGTTACGCCTCTCTAATCTCAATATCGTACAGGGTTACATCTTGTCGCATCTCAGCCGCCTTAGCTTCTGCGGCTTCTCGGGTCATCGGGGCGGACATGAAACTGCCGCCGTGTTCGCCGTTCGCTTTGTAGTGTATTCTAACCATGTTGTTTATCCTTGTACATTCCTGTGAACGCTAATTGATAGAGTATCTCTTTTGCGCTCATTGCTCCGCCGCCGTTCGCCAGTTGCTTTGTAAGGTCAATAACAGCAAGGGCGAAAAAATCCTGGGCGAGGGGTGAAAGTTCTGCGACACATTCATCGAACCTTTGTGAACGGAGGGTAAGTTTGTTTTCCATGTCCTTATGATACAACGAAACCGCCGAAAAATAAATTAGAGTTAGATTAATGTTTGGTTAGGGTTGGTTAGGGTTTCCAGAAATCCATTGACATCACCCGCCCGCTATGCTAGTATTTGATAGATTCTCCTTATTTGGGCCTGAACCCGCCGTGTGAGAAAATAGAAAGTCGGACTAACAAAAAGCGCGAAAGCGGCAACAGTTCGAGCGGCGGGCGAGGGCGAAGGATTGAACATTTACAACGACTGAATCAATCTGGTAGCCCGAAAAGATACGGCCTCCAGATTGTGACAGAGCAACCCGCTCTCTGATTGTAGCTGGTTGTGAAAAAGTCCCCGCCGCCGCATGTAAAACCATCGGCAAAAAATGCGAAACGAGCCGAGCGGTGGGGCTTGACATGGATTTGGATAAGCTGGATATTCAGAAGTTTTGAAAGGATGAGAACATGAAAATATCTTTTAGTGAACATGATGAATTCGGAAACGGTCAAGGAGTAATAATTCCGCTTCGCTCCGATATAACACCAAAGCAAATATTGGCGATTGGAAATTATTATAAAAAAATCGGATGGAAACCGAGTCAAAAAACAAAGCGCGTGCTAGAAGATGCGAAAAAAGTTATCAAGAGGAAATCTAAAACTACCGCTTGACATTGGCGGAATAATACTTGAAAAGATAAGAAGTTTGTGATACACTAAGTTAGTGACACGATAAAGTATCACCCGATGGCAGTCGGAAAAATGGATCGACATTTTCTCTTGTTTTTTACAGAGTCTTTGTCGAAGGTGAAAGGCAACCCCCACGATCCAGGGGACTGCCAACCGCCCAAGCCAGAGACGAAGATTCTGTAAAAAATAGGAGATTTTTGTTATGTCAAGAAATGATGAAATAAAAAGACTAAGAGAAAATGAGAAATGGAGTATGGATAAGATTGGGATGTTTTTTGGAATTTCGAAACAAAGAGTGCATCAAATAATCGGAAGCACAGGAAATTATTTTGTTTCTTATCATCCTGAAAAAGCAAGAAATTTTTTGTCTATCGATGCAAGTAAAACAACAGACGAGATAAAAAAAGAAACTGGAAAGAAACCGCGCTGGGGAGGGATTAGGCATAGAATAGATAGTGGAGCGGCTGGAAAAGGACACAGAACGGAAGAATATGTTTCTAAAATCCTAAAAGAAAAAAATATAAATAACACACTTACAAATAGCAAGCCAATAGACATTGTTTTGGATAACGGGTTATTTATTGAGGTAAAGGGCAGACAAAAAAATGATGAGGATTACTATTTTTTTGCTCTTGCCAGAGACTTAAAAAAAGACAAGGCTGATTTCTATATTTTAGTAATAGACGATAAGGAATGCTTTGTAATACCAAAAGATAAGATACCGCCTTCTGGGTCTGTTGGTATTACGTGGCCTACGCCATTAGGTAAATGGCAGAAGTATCATAATATGTTTAGTTTGTTATCAAATGATTAGCCCTACGGGGCGGAAAGAAGAATGAACATGAAACTAAAATACGAAGAAGTTATCAGATGTCACCCAGCGGTAATTATCGCCCCTAATGATAAATTCGATTTCCCTAATGCGACTATAACCGTTAGGTTTTTCCAGTACGACGACGAAGGTATGTTGATGTATAAGCCGTTTGTTATGGCTGGTGTTTCTTTTGAGGGGATTATCTCACCAGAATCTGCTGAGAACTGGGGCGATTGTCTGAAAAATTCCGCATTGATAGCACAAGGCGGAATTCCTAATTATATTGAGTCCGAATTCAAAAATGAAGTTGTGGAGGCGTTTTTGAAAGTAAAAGAAGTAAGAGAAGCGAACGGAATATAACACCTGTACCACAACGGAACGCCGAGAGGCTTGACGGCTAATCCGAAAAGGATTTGACTTTGACAAAGATTAGATTTATAATGATCGTAACGGTGTGGTAGCCGATTATACATTTGGGATTATTCCCTTCCGAGGGTGTTTGTGCTAGGCAAATCCCGCCACCTACCACAAGCACAGGCATCCTCGAAAGGGAATTTTTTATACAGGAGCAGTATGAGCAAATTACTTATTCAAGAAAGCCCGCTGACTTTTCAGCCCTCCCTAGCCGTGGCTATTGGGATAAATGAAGCCATTGTTTTACAGCAAATCCATTATTGGATCAACAATGTAAAAAACAAGGGATACGAACAGGACGGTTATAAGTGGGTTTATAACACCTATGCCGAATGGAAAGAGACAAATTTCCCTTTCTGGAGCGAAAACACAATACAGCGCATTTTTGCAAATTTAGAGGAAATGGGTTTGGTTGTGTCAATTCAGCCGATGAAAGGCAAATACGACCGCACCAAGTATTACCGTATCGAATATACCAAGTTAGAGGTGTTCGAGGATACCAAAAGCGAGGTTATCGATGACCCCAAGTTGGTATCTTCTTTAAATGAATCAGAGAATACTACAGAGAATAACATACCCGACAACTACCCTCTCGAATGGTACGTTCAGCACGGCTTACCCATCCCCCCGCAACTAATTGACCAGAACCAGATGGCGGCTAATGCCGTGAATGAATTCGAGTCAAAACTTGGCTTTTCTTCCCTTCCGTGGGATTCTACGGCTGAGTGGCAGAAATTCAAGAAATGGGTGATTGCGACCTACTCAGGCAGGCTTACCGCATGGGGGGATTATTCAGACTGGCGCAAGGCTAAAGGAAAATACGACGCCATGAGTAACAAGCAGATCAGGATGAATCCAAGTGTGTTTATGGATACTGGCTGGCCCTCATTTCTTGCCAGCTTTGCGATGTATAACGATGACGAGAAAACGAGGTTATTATGATTACATGCGAAAAATGCCAAAGCAAGAATGTAAAATTTTACAAGCAAAAACGGGTAGACGGTGTTTGGGTAGTTACTGCTCGATGCGAGAATGGACACAATCCGAACAAGTACAAGCCTTTTTATCCTGTTTATAACTTCAACCTTGACACACTCCCCCTTTTGGAGACCGCACCAAAAGCAGAGTATAAACCGACAATGCTCCAGCAAATTCTCAAAGACGCAGAAGAGGAATATAAGAGATGATGGACACTATCACTTTTGCCCGTGCGTATTCTCAGAAAGGCTGGCAATCCTTCCCCTGCCGCCCGAAGGATAAAACCCCGCTTGTGAAATGGGCGGACGTTGCCACGACCGAAGATAATATGTTAGTGGGCTGGTGGGATAACTTCCCTGACGCTAACATCGGGATTGCTTGCGGAAAACGTTCGGGGATTGTAGTACTTGACATTGACGCGGGTCATGGCGGTTATGACAGTCTTACCGCCTTGCTGGATAAGTACGGTCCACTGCCACAAACTCCAGTCAGTAAAACGGGGAGCGGTGGGGAGCATATATTTTTCAAGCACCCAGGAATTGAGATTCGGAACTCTGCAAGCAAACTAGGCAAGGGCTTAGACATCCGCGGGGACGGTGGGTATGTGGTCGCCCCTCCCTCCCTGCACCCGAACGGGAATACTTATGAATGGGTTGTGAGACCTTCACAGGTTGAACTATCCGACATGCCCGAATGGATGATTGAACTACTCAAGGAAACGCGACCAGAAACCAAAGAGACTGGGGGAACGGCCCAACAAGAGGTAATAGAGGGCGGGCGCAATGATTACTTGACAAAGATGGCTGGTGCGATGCGTCGCAAGTCTTTTTCAGAGGATGCGATTTTCGCGGCTCTGCAAATCCACAACCGCGAGAAATGCTCCCCCCCATTATCTGACGGGGAAGTCTACCAGATCGCCCACTCCATAAACAGGTACGAGCCACAGGACGAACCAAAAGCGGACGCCCCATTACCAAGTGCGAATACGGTGATTGAAGTCCTAGAGAATGAAATCCGAGAACGTCAGCGGAATCCAAAAGACATTTGGGGCATCCCCTACGCATGGGACTATCTGTCAAGGATTACGGGGGGCAAGCAAAAGGGAGAGCTTATCATTTTAGCGGGCGAACCTGGGGTAGGTAAATCATGGTTAGCACATCAGGACGCGTTATATACTGCGGTCGGTAGGATGTATGACACTGGCAAAGGATTTGCAAGGCACGAGGAAACGCCTGTTTTGTTATGGTCTGGTGAAATGCGAAAAAAGCAGGTATTCCGCCGCTTCTTTGAAATGCTCGGAGTGCCTAAACGTTCAATGATGAGCGGTAATATGTCATCTGACGATTGGGAGAAATTCGAGGAAGCTAAGGCTATTGTCATGAACTCCCCCATTTATGTATCAGATCATGCGCTAGATATTCGAGACCTCCGCCCGATGTTGGAGAGGGAAATCGAAGCGCACGGAATCGAACAGGTTGTTTTCGATTATGACTGGCTAATCAACGCCCCAGGTAGTGGCGAGATTGAACAATCACAGAACATCAGCCGAGCGATGAAACAAGCCGCCCATGATTTGAATATATCCGTAGTGCTAATCTCCAGTGTAAATAAAATGGGTATGGACTCCCCCAATGAGAACGTAACGAAATCCAATGTTTCAGGCAGTGGTAAGAAGTTACACGACGCGGATATTATCTACATCTTGACAAAGTTCAATGAAAAGAAAAACGGAGACCTGTCAATTATGCCGCAGGACTACCCGAGGATTGCAACCCTTCACATTTCCAAAGCCCGAGAGCTTGACTATCACGTACCTGGAGGCGCAATAAATTTCATGCGCGAAACCCCTAACCCGAAATTCAAAGAATTGATTCCACAGGAGAGAAAACGATAATGGACACCTTGACCGAAACCCTAGAACGCATCCTAGAGATTGCCATAGTGACTGATAACATCCGCGCCGCTGTATCTTCGGGGGAGCTGACCGCCGAACAGGGGCGGGAACTGACAGATAGTATTTTGAAAGGGATAGAATGAAAACTATTTTGGATGTTTGTTGCGGCAGTAGAATGTTTTGGTTTGACAAAGAAAATGAAAACACTGTATTTATGGATAGACGCGTAGAAAGTCACAAGCTAAATGACAAAACAAAAAAAGGTGGTGTTCGTGATTTGGTTATATCTCCAGACGTACAAGCAGACTTTACCGCCCTTCCGTATCCTTCAAATTATTTTTATTTAGTTGTTTTTGACCCTCCACACTTTGAGAAAAACGGAGAAAAATCTTGGCTAAATTTGAAATATGGAACATTGAAAGGCGACTGGAAAACAATGTTAAGAGGTGGCTTTTCTGAGTGCTTCAGGGTATTGCGCCCGTTTGGAACTCTTGTTTTCAAATGGTGCGAGACCGAAATACCATTGTCTGAAATACTGAAATTGACAGACGTTAATCCTATAGTTGGACACAAAAGCGGAAAGGCTAGCAATACACACTGGGTAACGTTTTTGAAGTCTTGACAGGTAGAACATATTGTACTAAAATCCCTCTCATGGATTACTCAGACAAACACAAGATACTTTTGGCCGAACAAGAGCAACAGCCTCCCCATTTGACAATCCGTCAGATGGGCGAGGCTTTGAATATCGAAAGCACCAGCTATATTAGATTTGTACTGAACTCACTAATAGAGCAGGGACTAGCCGAAAAGATACAGGTAGGGAAAAAGCACATCTACCGAATGTTGAGGCCGAGTTACAGACACAACGAAGGGAAAGAATCATGATAAGTCTAAAGGCTTGCAAAACTTGTGAAGTAGATGGAATGTATAACGCCGATGAGGTGAGTTGTAGTATTTGTGGTGACGTTTTGGTCCCGCTTGTGACCGTGGAAGTTGCAGAACTCGCTTTCTTAAATGCTAGGATAGGTGAGCTTATGGACGAGGTTAGATTTTTTAGAAATGTATTTCCTAGAGCCGCGCAAAACTACAAAGAAACACACGAGCGGGTAGAGGCTTTGAAAGGCGCAGAATGACCCAGCCCTCCCCCGTTTACAGTGTGCAATCCCCCCACTATGAGCTGATCGGACAAAAGAAATTTGAGACCGTCCGAGCGCGTGCAAGGGCGGGCGCATTGGCTGAACTTGAAAACCTTTTAGAGTTCCGCGAACTCATGGACGAATACAAAGCCGAGGGCGTATTGATGCAAGCATATGCCGAATGGTCAGACGCGATGATGATCGCAAAGGACTCGCTCAGGCGCAAGATGGCAACCGTCCGCAACTACTCCGCCGATGACCTGTATAACTGGACTGAGGCGGGAGCAGGGCAAGAGCATTTAGAGACCGCCAACACCCTCGCAGAACTGGCGCACAAAACGCCTAAGCAGTTGATGATAGAAGCCGTGACGCTGGGCGATGAAGTCGGAAAGGTAATGACGGTAGACCAGTTGACGAGTCACGCGTTAGGCGAACAGAAACACGAACCCGCGTTATTTAGAGTGAACACACTTTTATCAAGGTTAGGACGCTTCCCCGCTCTGCTGAAATGGGGCGCGGAAAAGACCGAACGATACACAAGCTGGCTAGAGGCTGGCAGGGAGTTTTTTCGATGACAAACTACAAAAAAATGTTCAAACAGCTTTTTATGCTAAATCAAGGCCGCGTATATTTGCACATCGCAGATGGGCATACATGGATTGAAAACGAAGAAGGTTCTTCGATTGACCACGACCTGAAAACGAACGGCATATCTGTAAACAATAAGATTTATGGTGGTTTGGCTCAGGCGTTGGACACAATGGACGAGGCACTGCAACAGGCTGGGTATAAACCACTTGTGCAAGAGTTTGACGAATTGTTTTTCGTAGACGCCTTTTACAGGGTAGGTGCTGGTGGAGTTGATGAAAGCCGAATTCATAGAACCACAAAAGGCAGTGGAGGGCTTTACTAATGAGCAAGGATAAATTCAAATCTTTTCAAATAATCATTCCCGTAATTTGTCACAAATGCAGGGCGACTGAACTGATTGACCGCACAGACCCCGCAAGCGGGTGGACTCACTCAGCAAATGGCAAGCTGTGGTTTTGCCCGAAATGCTCACGCTAAGACGTGCAATTGAAATACTGGATGTGTTGAATGAAATCTATGCCGAAGCCGACGAAAGCCGACCGACCGAAGAAGCGCAAAGTCAAGACGAACCGCCAGAAGTTGATTCTTGAACTCTCCGACCTTTGCAGAAGGCTGACAATGTGGCGCGATGGGTGCGTTTGTGTTTTGTGCGAAGTGGATGGCAGAAGGTGTAACGAAGTATCACAATGGGGGCACGTTATACCGCAAGGCGCGAGTGGATACCTAAAGCACAATCTCTCAAACTCTTTTCGGCAGTGTGGAAGCCATAACACAATCCACAAAACGAATCAGGCAATTTATCTGAACTGGTACGAACACAAATTCGGAAAACGTGCCTTTGACCTGTTGACTGAGGCAAGCAAAAAGACTTACCATAAATTTACAGTCCCCGAACTTTGGCAGATGCGCGATGAGCTAAGGGATTTGGTTGGTAAAACTTATTTGTTTTCTGGCGCGAATATTGCAGACCTTGTTTATGAAGGATACTACGGCGAGATTATCCGTGAGGCTTGGATAAAGGAAGGCAGAATATGAAATCAGAATACATAGGCGCGGCACGTGGTGCGAACTGGTGCATTATCTCTAGTAGACAGACAGAGAACCCCGCAGACGTTACAGAATACGCAGAGACAAAGCACGGCGGGACATGGGTATTCCCCATTGGCTTACACGCGAACGACTGGCCGACGAACCCGAAGCGAAATAAAGCAGGTACGGCGTGGCTGTATCTGTTACGTAGAGCATAAACGAAAGGACTAATCACATGCAAGAATCAAATCACGAATATAAAGGGCTAGCATATTCTATGGAGGAGATCGGCGGCGAATTCCGCTTTACCATCCCCTACCGCAAGTTTACGTCTGAGTGGTACACAGCGGCCAACAGTTACGGCGACCCTGAAAAGGCCGCGTATCAGGCCGCTAAATGGCTGATTGATGTGTACGTAGGATAAGAGGACAACATGAACATTGTACAAAGCTTGGGCGAATACGTGAACAAAGTACTTGACACAAACGGTGACGGTCGTATCACTTTCGGCGATTTCGTCGGCCTGTTTCCGAATTACGCGGTAGCCATTGCAATCATTTTCATCGATGTAGTGGTTTTGGCGGCTGAATATCGCGTATGGGATGTGGGCTATCAGATGACTAATGACCCATTCAAGGCCGTTGGGTTCGTTTTGGTCTCTGCTGTGCCCTTTTATCTCGGGCAAATTTTCTGGCTCTACCCTACCGCAAACACAACCCAGAAGGTTATTTCGGTCGTAATGGTAGCTGCCTCTCTTTATACGTCGTGGGTATTCGGAACGGCTGACCTGTCCCGCTCCTATGATGTCTCTGCAATCGTGACTATGGTTACGAATTTGACCGCTGGCTATATCGTCACAACCCTTGCCTATGTTTTATTCGATGACGGAATCAAGGCTAACCGAATGAAGAAACAGGCACAAGGCGCGGCCGCACGTGAGAGGGATTACCAGAAGATCACCCGTGAGGTCTTGCGTGAGTTGGCAGAGACCCAACGGTTACAGCGTGAGACAGAAAAGGAATTCGGGGATTCTGGCCTCGTGCAAACTCAGCTTGACCGCTTGCGTGGGACAAAGCAGAAAGCAACCCCGCCCGCTTATCAGGCTCCGATGTTGACTTATGCCTCCGAGGTTGATGCCCCAAAAAACTCCGAAGCGGGGAAGCCCCAGCAACCCCGCCAGAATCCCTAGAGACCGTGCCAGTATCGGAAAATTCGATACTGGCAGAACTCGAAGCGATGCTAGGCTCTGCCAGTATCGCCGAAAGCAAGCGGATTGAGTTTTACCCAGGCAAAAGGAAGCTAAAAAATGGCGAAACAAAGAAAACAGGAAACCATTATTGGGAGTACCGCTGGAAAAGCTCCGATACTGGCAAGCGAAAAGCAAAGTACGGCGGGCGGATTGAAACAGTCCCCGCCCGATACTGGCAAAGGGCAGAACGGTACAAAGCCGCTGTCAGTGGCGGAAGCCCTGAGTCTTTGGCAGACGGCCTGTTTCGACCTGCAATCGTACGGGTTCAAGGCGGCGATACTGGCACGGGATAACAGGGTATTTATGATACTCGCCCCGCCTGCCAGTATCGGAAAACTGACCTTTGAGAACGGGCATTTGAAGCTAGACGGCCTGCCAGTATCGGAATTGTAGAAGCGAAAGGATTAAAAATGTGGAAAGATTTTGTTGATGCTTTTGGTCATACGTTTCAAGCTATCCATAATTTCCAGCGTGCCCAAATTTGGGTTGAAGAATTGAAAACTTGGGTAGTGTGGCACGAGAGACGCGCCCAACAAAGGTTATACCTGACAGTTGTAGCCGTTGGTTGTCTGTGCTTCCTAGCTGGCATTGTCATCGGTAAATTTTTAGAGGCTGGATAATACAAGACGCCTTTTTAGTCCTCTGCCTCCTAACAGGCTGGTATATCCTCCGCCGTGAGCGATTGACCAGTTACCAGATAGCCTACCGTAACGGATACCTTAGGTCGGACCACTGGCAAGAGGTACGGAAGCGGAAGCTCAAACAGGCAGGGTACAAGTGCGAGGCTTGCGGGCAGAAAGTAAAACTTGACATCCATCACTTGACGTATGAGCGACTAGGCAAAGAGAGATTATCAGATTTACAGGCACTTTGTAGGCCGTGCCACAGAAAGGCAGAGAATGAAAAAAAATGAAACCTATTATGTAAGTTACAGATGTAAAAATTGCCTTTTTACTTGTCAAATGACATTTACTAAAGGCAAAGAGGCTCCCGATTCTTTGCCATGTCCAAATTGTGACTGCCAAAAACTTATAAAGGTGAAGAAATGAACGGACTAAAAAACGGCATCCGCAACGGGTGCGCCATAGAGATATTCTGTGGGCTGTTTATCGTGCTGATCGTGACACAATGCTCCTGCATGAGTGCGACTCTCCCCGTAGAGCCTGCCCCCGCCTCGCTGGTGGTCAAAGGTGTAAATACTCCCGCCGTTATTCCTACGCAAGCCGAATTGATTCGGGTGATTTGTCTGACCGTTGATACTGTATACATGAGGGAAGGCGCGGGGACGGGGTATGAGGTTGTCACTGTGTTATCGGCTGGCGATGTGGTGACGGTGACTGGGGGATTTGTACAATCGGAGGACGGCGGGGTGTGGTATCCTGTCACTCATGGGGGCGTGAGTGGGTTTACGAATGAAAGATATTTATGTGAGGGGTGAAAAGTGAAGACACCTATTTATTATAATAAGTGGTGGATTGGTAAAAGAAAGGCAATCACTTTTTTAGCTGTGTGTTACTTTCCATTTGTGATAATCAAGTATGATGACTTTGACAGACGAGATAAATTTTATGTATGCTCCGAGGATTTACACTCTTTACTAGACAGAGAAGGTGATTTGTATTGTCGTTTTTGTGGTAAACATCTCTAAAAATTGGTGTCTCTAAACCCTTGACAACGTTGTACAACGGTAGTATTATTCAACCATTGAACAGCAAGACACACCAAAAACAGGAGAAACGAAATGGAAAAGAAAATTTTGAATGCACTAGGAAACAGCAAAATGACAATGATTGAGATTATCTTCAAAGCAAGCTGGAAAGAGTACACAAGAGAAGTACAAACAACAGTGAACGAAATGGTAGAAAACGGACAACTTACAAGAACTTGGGACGAAAGTGGAATGGCTTTTTATGAAAAAAAATAAAATAAAAGGGGGGGTGAAAGCCCCCCCGAAAGGTGACACTACCAGCACAAAACGAAGTGATAAGCGCAAAGCAGAAATGCAGTCCGCCGCCGTTTTGAATGGCTTTGAAACTTGGTCAGGCATGATGACTTACATAAAAAATGAGGCTCTAAAAAGTCAGGCAGTTGTAAGTAAAAAGTAACCCAGCCTTTGGGGTATAATGCCAATGTCGTCAAATAATTCAAGGAAGGGCGAGTGGCATGTATAAGACGCCTGATCCGCGCTGCTGGGTGGTGCAACTCCATCCCCTTCCATCATAAAAAAAGGAGTAACAAATGAAACCGTTTTATCAGAGTAAGACCCTTTGGTTCAACCTGCTTTTTCTCGTAAGTGCTGTAGCCGCTTATTTCGGCTTCGGCGATTTCCAGCCCTCGGGTGATACCGTAGAGCTGGCCTCGGTCATCGTGGCGGTAATCAATATCGCCCTTCGTTTCCTCAGTGAAACAAAACTGACCGCATCCTAATCAGTAATCCCGCACAACAGCGGGGAAGCGCGAAATGCGCGACTGGAAAAAGCGGGGGCTGGCGACCCTAGCCCCCGCCGTAAATTTAAAGGAACTGTATATGCCGAACACAAAACAAACCGTCAGTGTTTCAGCGGAAGAATTCAAGAAGCTAAACGACAAACTAGATTTATTGATAGAACGTCAGAAAGATAACGAAATAAAAGCGGCAAGCCGTGCCCATTTGGACGGTGACATTATCGAAGTAAAGAAACTTATTGACGGGAACGGCAAGCCAGGATTCAACGCGATTCGTGACCGCGTTTTGTCATGGGATGCAAAATTGAATAGTTTATTTTTACTCGTGATGGGGGACATAGTATTTCGAGTAATCTCAATGATTTACACAAAATGAGAATAGAGGCGTAATGCTCAACCCATTTAGCTTATTCCGTAAAGAGGAAAAAGGCGTAAAGGTGATTCCCCTTAGTGACTTTCACACGGGCGGGTCAACGGCTCTTTTCCCATATTACAACGGGGAGGACTTAGGCTTTCCCCCTCATAAAAAAATGACAGGGGAGAATGGCGGCTGGAAATTCAAGCACGGTACATATATGCCGAGTGCCAAACAGTACGCAATGTTCAAGCACTTTACAGCGTGCGCCGAAAATATAAAAAACGAAAGGGGAAATAATCGGTTCGTGGTGGTGAGTAATGGGGACGGAATAGACGGTAAACATCACGGAACATTACAACTAGCCACGCACAACATAGGTGAGCAGATAAACGTCCATGTCTGGCTAATGCAGTATTTTCTGAGTAAGATCGGGTTTGACAAACAAAAGGGAGACTTACTCTTTTACGGTCAAGGCACAGAGGCGCACGACGGGGACGAGGAGGACTCTATCGCCGAAACTTTAGGTGCTGAGACTTTGCCGAACGGTGATTCTGTTTATGACTTCCTGCCTCTGGATATAAACGGGCGGTTGTTCTGGTTTCTGCATGAGGGCGCGTCTGCTGGGCGTGGACTGAATGAGGGAAACGCTTTACACAACTACATGAGGAACGTTTATTTTAGTTGCTTAGAGGATGGGCGTAGAATCCCCGATGTGATTATAAGCGGGCATTATCATCGAAACGTTTATGACACATTCACCCGCAAAGATAGAACCATTCACGGAATTATCTTATCCCCCTGGCAACTAAAAACCCGATTCGGTCATAGAGTAGCGGCGGCTGAGTTGGACAGCATCGGAGCAAGGACAATAGACGTAAGCGCGAAAAGCGAAATAAAGGTAAACGCCCCGATGTTGCTTGGTGGGCGTGATGAGATAGTTTTTGTGTAATGTGCTATATCTGCAACCGCTTGACAATTGACAATGAGTTATGCCCCATATGTAGACAAGAGATAGACCGCAACAATGAGAGGGTCTATCTTTTGTCATTGCTGGCTGACTGTATAAAATATCCCCTCCCCGTGTATCTTAGGGAGAGGATTGAGAAGGTACTTAGTACAGGTGCTAGGAAGTATAAAGGGGTACGGGTGCGGGTGAAGCTGATCGGGCGGGGGGTTAGGAAGCGGAGTCGGAAAGATAGGGACTGAGGAAGTCTTTAGCGTCTTTCCCTGATAACCCTGCAGTGGTTTTATCTTGTGACGGAGCAATGACAATCGCGGCGATTTCTGAATATAAAATAGTTGCTTTTATAATATCACCTTCGGAGATTGTAAAAGATACGGATTCGCCTTCGTCCCAGGCTTTTGTTAGTTGTTTTATATTCTCTTGGTCATTATTTGTTCCAAACAAGATACTTTCTTTTCCGCCTTTCAGTATAATTTTTATCATTTCGTTTTCTCCATTTTCTCGCGGATAGCGTCTGTTATAAACTGTGTGATATTTTCACCATTAGCGCGGAGGGACAAGAGGTATTGTATAACGTCTGTGTCCTTGATACTTGGCACGTACAATAGTCGAAACAGGTACGAGCGGCGACCAGTCAGGGGGGCGGTAGGGAGGCGGCGGTTGTAGGGCTTGTGGGCTTTAGCATTCTTTTCCTTCACTCCGTGTTCTGTCATTTCGCCCCCCGTATCTCTGCCAACAGAGCGCGGGCGTCGGCTCCCTCGTCGGCGTTGACATTGTGCCAGCGGATGTCAACACCAGATGCGGCGTGCCTGATATATATTTCCAGTGATTCGAGGGCGTCCGCCAGCCGTTCGATGGTTTGGGCTTGGGCGTAGACGGTTGCGCTTACGCTGTCCTCTGGCTCGTAGGTCGTGGTTTTCCATTCTTGCTTGTGTCCTATCGGGGCTTCTCTACCACCTACGGGGCATTGATCGGTTTCGTAGTGGTGTAATCCTGCGTCGCCTCCGCAGTTTTTACAGGTTGCGTTTCTCATTGTCGTGTGTCCTTCCGTGCCGCCCTACAAAGCGGGGCGGCGGCGCGTGGGGGAGGGTGGTTATTTGCTGTTCTTTACAATCTGGTTGATTTCTGACCAAACGGCGGCGATTTCTTTTGTAAGTCTTTTTTCTTCTTCGCTCATCGGGCTTTCGATGTCCATGTTGGAGAAGCGGGCTTTCTTTTCTGCGATTAGTTCGTTTACTTTCTTGATAAGTTCTGCTTTTGTGTTCATTTGATTTCTCCTGTTTGGTTTATTGTGTATCAATAAATAGAGTATATATCATTTATATGTGTTTGTCAAGGGTTTTTAGTCACCAGTTTTCAAATTCATCCTTATCTATTTGTGATATAATGCCGCCAATGAAACGATTAGTATGGATACTCGCCGCTGTAGCTTGCGTATGGTTGTACCTATATCTCCGAGCCTGGCAACGTGACACATTTTATCAATGCACGATGAGAATGGCGGGGGACTACGTGCCGAGGTGGTATGTCTAAATTCACCCTCTGCCGATGCGGGGCCAGGATACCCAAACCGCGCAGGAAGTGCGTCAAGTGTAGGAAAGGAAAATAGATGACGGATTTAGTATGGACTCC
>ERZ869921.343-NODE-343-length-31362-cov-6.878334_pt1 | contig 31362 bp, 42 predicted proteins | sample MGYA00579310_ERZ869921 | MGnify/ENA primary metagenome ERZ869921 (study PRJEB32216, sample SAMN09231816) | wastewater metagenome | place: USA: Maryland | collected 2016-06-21 | study: EMG produced TPA metagenomics assembly of the PRJNA472060 data set (Reclaimed... | reverse complement strand
TAAAGAACTTAAAAAGATGGAAAAAAAGCTTTGATAAAGAAATATTTATAAATATCAAACGGCGTTAATATTACTATGGATCAAACTGCAGTAAGTAAAAATTTCGGTTTCGACACTTGGACTTCTAGTTTTTCATCTATTGAATTTTCTGATTCTAGTAATGTTGCAATAATAACTATACCACTTATGCACAAAGGTGCTAATGCTAAATTTTTGTATTGGAAATCTGATGTCCTAAAAAAAGTTACACCATTGTTTAAAGAGGTTACTTTTAGATATGATTTGAACGGACAAGAAGGTTCTTCACATGCTATTGCAAAATTATCATCTCCCTTTTTTGATGTTGGTTGGACTAATGATTCATGGTTTGATGAGAAAACTAATATCCTTTGGGTAAAAGGGGAAGTTACTAATCCACAGGTCGTAGAAAAATTAAAAAGAAAAACTTCAGATGGTAAAAGAGAAGTTAATTATGCTTCTATGGGTATTATGATTTCTAAAGCTGTTTGTTCTATTTGCGGAGAAGAATATGACGAGATTTGTATTAATGGTCATGAAAGAGGGCAAGAATATAATGGAGAAACTTGTTATAAAGTTCCTATTGAAGCACAGAAAGGACTTCATGTAGCATTGACGAACGATCCCGCTGACGGAGAAGCAGAAATAGAAGATTGTATATTTCAAGAATTGGGTGGTAAGATGATAAATTTTAATTCTATGAATAATCCGTCTAAAACGGATCAAGTAAGTCCTAATCAGATTCAAAGTCCAATAAAACCTATGGCAAATCAATTACCAGAAGGTATGGCGTGTTCTGCTCCAGCTGTTAATCAAGGAATGATGTTATCTCCAGAAGATATTCTTAAAGATTTGGCTGAGAGAATAAAAACTATAGAAGCAAAAATTGCAGAAAATAATATGCAACAACCAGCTCCTGAAGTTATTAATACTATGGCTCAAGATAGTTTTACACAAGATAATATGGGTAATACTACACAATTCGAAGGTGAAAACAACATGGATGCAAGTAAAGGACAGACGTCGAATAATGCAGCACCTGTTAATGTAGGGAAACCGTCTGTAGAAATGCAGAACCAAGTTGCAGCAGATCCAATGTCTCAGATGATGGAAATGCTAAAACAGATTCTTGCAAGACTACCGGCAACTGGAGTAGCAACTCAGGATTTGAATGAGTTGACAAATGCGGGAAAGAAAGATGCAGAGATAGATTCAGATGAATCTAAAGATGTACAGCATTTGGCTCCGGGTGATGCAGTTTCTCCAGAAGCAGAGTCGCATGAATCGAACAAAAAGAACAAGGAAGGAATGACAAAACCAGAAAGCGTAGCAATAGCAGATAATTCGAAAGAATTGGCTGATATGAGAGAACAGATAAAATCTCTTAGATCTAAACTAGAAATTCAGGATGATTCTGATATTTCAGAATTTGGTGGAATTAATAGTAAAGCATCAGTCGAAGTTCAGGATATGTCAGCGGATGATAGAGCTAAGAAATTTGGCGATTTCGGAAAGTATGATGCTATCTTTAATGGAGCAAAATCAGCAGAAAGGTTTAGAAGGTGAATGAAAAATGGCAGTAGGCGGAACGGTTTCAAAACCAATTTTCGTTAAAGATGGACAGTATCTATCTTTGACGGCAGATAATGCCGTTACTCTTGGTAACGTCGTTAGAATAACAACTACTGGAACTGATACTTGTGATGTAGGGGCAGCGGCTTCAAATCACTATCCTAACGTTGGAGTAGCAGTATCTGGTGATAGGTTTAGTAGAACAGCAACAGATGATGTGATTGCAGCGGGTTCTAAAGTAACAGTTTGTACTAGAGGAATAGTCTATGTATATACTGGAACTTCAGCAATTTTGATTGGATCATATGTTGAATCTGGAGCAGCGGGAATCGTGGAACTAGCAGGAACTAGTGGATATAATATTGCATCCGCTGGTTTTGGAGATGTTCTAGGAATGGCTCTTGATGCAAACGGAAGTGCGGCTACAACTATCAGAGTTAAGTTGATGAGGGGATAGAAATGGCATATGCAGGAGTAGGATCAACTAGTGCATCAACTTGGGCACTATTTAAGGAGCAGGTAGATGATACAATAATCAAAGCACTTCAGCCAAAGATTATATATCCATTGCTTGCAAAGACTTATCCAGCAAACGGACCAGTCGTAGAGTATAACACAACTGATAGTTGGCTATCACCAGAAGTTGAGTCTGAAGGCGGAGAATATCCATCAGCAGTGCTTGATTTTACTAGGAACTTTGCAACAGTCAAAGATCTAGGAATTGCGCCTCGTATTCCAATTAATTGGATTAAAGACGCGAGATGGGATCTTGTTAATGATCACGTTGAAGCAATTGGTTTCGGTATAGCAAGGTATATCAATAGTGATTTCTTGACTGCACTTAATACATATGTTGCAGGTGGAACTTATCAGGGACAGACTTTGGTTGCACCAACTAGTCACGTAACTACGGCAACTGCAGTTTGGTCAGCAGCTACTGCTGATATTATAAAAGATATCAGTGATGGTCTAGCAGTACTTGAAGCTGATGATGCTGGAGATGGAAGAAAATTCCTTATTTTGCATCCAAATACATTCAAGTATTTGAGAATTGATCCAAACCTATTGAAATATCTTAACTATGGAAATGCAGATTTGATACAGAAAGGAATTTATCCAACTCCATTCGGTGTTGATATACTTGTGACTTCACAAGCAGCAACTACTTATGGTTTGATGGTTAATGTCGATCTTGCAGCAATCAAATATTATGAGAGAGAACCTCTTACTGTTGAGATTGAAAAGGCAGCTAGATCTAAACATTTGGATATTGTATCATATATCAGGTATGCAGTTGCATGCGCAAGACCAAAAGGACTTGTGAAGATAAATACAATAGCATAAGGCATATGCAATTTTTTTTAATTTTTTAATTTTTCCAAGTGAAAGAAAATAAATAATTTTCTTTGTGGTTTAAAGACTACACTGAACGAGGTATAAAATGTCATATGAAGATGTATTAAAGAGTTTGAAAGTCAAAGGAAATCTATTTGTTGGTGGACAACTTTTGGGTCAGACTCAGGGAAATTTCTGGTATGTTGATGGTAATGTTTCAACCACTGGACCAGGAACTAGTTGGAGTGGAGCATTCAAAACTATACAAGAAGCGGTTACAGCTTCCAGTGCACATGATACTATTTTAGTAAAACCAATAACTATAACTGATGCAACTGGCGATCCAGGAAATTATGCAGAAGCTGTTATTATACCATTAGCAAAGAGTAATCTTTCTATTATAGGAACAGGAACTGGTTTGACACAAGGCGGACTTCCACAGATAAAACCTGCTGGAGCATCACACACTTATTGTTTAACTGTAAGAGCACCCGGTTGTTTAATCGATGGTCTTGGTTTTAATGGAAATTCAACTGCTGGAGCACCAATTAATGGAGCAATACTTTTGGATGATGATAATTCAACAAAATCTGCTTTTGGAACTACTATAAAAGGATGTCATTTCAAAAATTGTGCTGGAACTACAGTTACTGATTGTAGAACAGGTGGAGCAATCGATTGGACTTCAGCTGGAAATGCATGGCAGGTTAGAATTGAGGGAAATAGATTTTATAAGAATGTGTGTGATGTTTGCCTTCTAGGAACCAGCAATTCAGTTCCACAGGATGTTGTTATTGCTAATAATATATTCTCTGGACCAACAGCAAGTGTTGATACTAATTTGTATTTAGCAGGTGGATCAGGAATGAATGGTGTTATAGTTGATGGAAACAATTTTGGGCCTCTAGGAACTTTGGGTTCAGCTACTGTCAAAAGAGTTATTAGCGCAACTGGATGCGTTGGAATTTTCTCAAACAATGTCGTTCAGACTACTGGTAAAACTTTTGGAGCTACGGGAGATGCTGGTTTGATTCCAACAACTATGATGATTGCACACAATTATCAGGACAATGCACTAATAGCAAGAACTTAAATTTTTTTAATTTTTCTTTTTTAGTTAAATATTTAAATATCAAAATATATGTATTCTTTATAAATACATATGGTGATATTAAAAATGGAAAAAAAACTTAATATTAGTGAAAGATTAATGATAATGCAGATTTTACCTAAAGAAGGTAATTTCGTTCTGTTGAAAATGATAAGAGATTTGAATTCTAAAGTTGGTTTTTCTGCTGATGAAATTCAAGAATTCAATATAAAAACAAATGATGATAAGATAACATGGGATTCTAAAGGTATGGTAGAAAAAGCAATAGATTTCAAAATAAAAGAACTTGAAATAATAGCAGATGCTTTGAAAAAATTAGATAAAGAAAGTAAATTGGAATTTAGACATTTTTCTATATTCGAGAAATTTGCGATTGAGGAAAAATAAAATGACTAAAGTAAAATTAAATATCGCTACTAGATTTTATGATTCTGAAGGTTCTAATTTTAATATAAATGCTGGCGAGATTAAAGAACTTCCTGAAAAAGAATTAAAATCTTATGAAATTAAAAGTCTTCTTGCTTCAGGAAGACTTAGAGTTGTAGAAGGTGAATTATTCTTCTGTTTTAAGAACGCAAAGATGTTTATTTCTTCTGATTTTCCTGATAGAATCTATGGTTTTGATTGCGGAAAAGTTTTTGAAAAAGAACTTATTTATGAAACTATTTCATGGCCAGAAGATATTCCAAGAAAAATAGGTGAAATTTTTGGACTTATAGAAAAACATAAAGAAGAGGATCTTAAAAATATAGAAATTCCAAAAATAGAAGTACCTATTCAAAAAACCGAAAGAAAGAAAAAGAAATAATTTTAATAAGTCGTACTCTTTCGACTATAAAACTCAAAGAGGGATGTAAAAATGGCGAGAAAATCAAATAATACTTGTTTGAACGTTATAGCATCAAACAATAATTCTGGGTTGTTGGATAATATGTTGTCTACTTCTGTTACTTTTTTAGCAGCAAGTACTGGTAAACAAGCAACTGGCACTTTTAAAATTGCAGATATTACAGGAACAGTAGCAATTAGTATAGTGGGAATCTGTTCTGTAAATCTTGCTGGAGATACATCTACTATAGAAGTAGGTACAGCACTTTCAACTGCCGGATTAATAGCACAGACTACAGCAACTGATATTGATGCTGGAGATATATGGCATGATGCTACACCTGATTCATCTATCGAACTTACTAGTGTTATAAAACAATATATTGTAACTCAAGATATTGCCTATAAAATAGGAACTGCAGACATAACGGGTGGTGTAATAACTTTTATCATTAGATGGACGCCAATATCACCTGATGGAAATGTAGAGCTAGCTTAAGGTGATAAAAATGCCAACATCTAAAACGGGTGAGAGACTGATGAAGATAGAAACTGATATTGGGTATATAAAAGACGATTTATCACTTTTGAGAAATGATATGAAAGGTTTTATAGATACGGCACATGATAAATTTGCAGATAAATGTGTAGAATCTGAATTAAAAAATATCCGTACAGATGTAGATGGTGTTAAATTAAAAATTGCATATTATGTTGGCGGTGCAGCTGTTCTAATGGTTGTGATTGATGTTATTCTTAAGATTATTTTAGGATAGAGGTAAACAATGGTATTATTGTGTGGAAGTAATTATGATTATGCAAATCAACAGTCATCTATAGTTTCTGTTTCTTCTTCAAGTACTACACTTACGGTTCAAAACACTGAAGGTTTTACAAACGGTGATTATATTTTAATAAATCCTGGTTCAGAGACTTCAGAAATTACTAAAGTAAATGCTACTATTTCTTCTAATACAGCAATGACTGTAACAACATTGAAATTTACTCATGCTATAGGAGAAATGATTTATAGATTACCTTATAATCAGATGAAGTTTTATGAATGTTCTACAGCAACTGGAACGTACGCATATGTGACAAGTTCTGCAATAGAAATGACATATTCTATGCCATACACAAATTATAATTATACTACAGGGAATAAAGATTATTATTGGAAAAGAACTTTCTATAATTCAACAACTACTACAGAAAGTGATATTGCTTTAGCTGATTATTGGCAAACAAATGACGAATATCAAACAATAACACCAACAGTATTACGAGTATTTCTTCAATTTGATACAGAAGATTTTCCTAATGATAAAGACATGGAGATATTAATTGATATAGCAAGAAGACAAGTTACACTTGATGTTTCTACAAGTAATGTTGATATATTATATATTGCTAATTTGTTAATGTCTAAAGTTTTAATTTTAAGAGCATTAGCAACTAAGAGTGTTGCAAAAGGTTATGTTACTGTAAACGTTCAAGGAAGAGCTATAACAAAAGCATATCAAGAATTTGTACTTGAGGCAGAAAATACATATGAAGAATATCAGACTTTTATAAGAAGAAATTTGACTTCTGAAGTTTCTAAAACCGATTTCATGACTGATTCAGATTATGTTGCACCTGAAGTAAGACAAGAAATGTTAGATACAATGCAAGGAACTTCAAATGCTATGTATTTATCTAGTTATTCTAGAATTTTTTATGGTAGAAGAAGGAGAACAGTTCTATGAGTAATAGATTTGATTATGGTATACAAGAAGATTTTGACAATATGACAAAAGATTTAGCTGTACTTGTAAAAATTTATCATCGTAATGAGTCTTTAGATTATGGTGGACAAGATTCTGCTGATATGTTTGTTCCATCAGGAACATATTATCAGGAATTTATTTTTATACAAGAACTTTCATCGAAACATGAGATGGTGGCATCAGGACAACTAGATGTTTCTGATGTACAAATGACATATGTTTCTAATTCTGTCATTGAAGAAGAAGATATAGTTGAATATAACGGAAAATATTATAAAGTACTTGAATTAAATAAAATTGAAGGAGAAAACGGTCAAGTAATGTATATTACTTCATTCGGTAAAAAATTCACAAGAAGATAAAATGGTAAGAAGTGGAAGGATTTCAAATCTTGAAAGATATTATATATTACAAGAACTTGGAAAAATTGCTCAGAGAATATTCAATAAAAATTTGGAAGTTAGATCTACAAGAGAAAATAAAAGATATAATCTAAATTTTATAAAAGATGCACTTAAATTTGAATCTGATCCAATAACTTTTACTAATACATATTGGGTTGATGTTGGAAGTGAAGACGGAAATAAAATAGCTGCTTATTATGAATATGGGACGGGTTTATATAATACAAAACATAGAATAATTGGAAGAGATTATATTAGACCAAAAAACTATGATTTTTTACACTTTATAAATAATGATGGAAAACATATTTACACAAAAGCAGTGAAAGGTGTTGAAGGAATTCATTATTTTAGAAGAACTATGAATACGATAAATAAGAATGAAGAATATTTGATTCAAAGAATAAGAAACGAGTTGGGAATATGACTGAAGAATTTATATACGAAAGAGAAAGAGATCTACTAGATTATCTTAGAAATAATACGGTTGATCCATATTCTCCTACAAGATCGACGGCAGTAACTGAAACTTTTACTGCTACTGCTGGACAGACTGTTTTTCCTCTTACAAATGTGTTAGTGAAAAATGTTCGTGATACTATAACAGTAAATGCCGTAACTAAAAGAAAGGGTTATGATTATTATGTTACTTACGGTGAGGGAAATGCAACAACTTCTGTTACTTTACTTACTGGTGCTTTAGTCGGTCAAGCAGTTGTGATAACATATACTTATGGTTCTTCAATAATAGAAAGAGAATTTTCTAGAACAGATGCAAAACTTCCGAGAATTGTGATGAAATTTATGGACGGTTCAGAAGATTATGCCGGTTTGGGAGATACTCTTGAAGACGGATTAGGTTCTTATTTTAATGTAACTTATTTATTTGAAATAAGAGCAGAGAATGTTAAACAAGCAAGAGAGTTGACGTCTAAATTATTTAATCTCTGTAGAAAACATCGACATGCTTGTTTATTTAGAAATAATGCTTCTAGAGCATATGATATGCAAAATTTTGATTTTGACCCAGATAAGAGTTGTTATATTTGGATGTTTGCTATGGACTTGCAATGGGAGATTATTTTTCAATGAAAGTCTTGTTTTATGAGACTTTAAGTTAGGAATGTTTATAAATATCAAAAAGGAAAATAAATAAAACCAAGGTGGTAATTTATGGTAATATGGAAAGGTTTTAAGACTTATGTTCAGTATGATGAAGAAACTTCTTATGGTACTGGTGCTACACCAGCTACAGCAATAGTTGGTAAAATTCAAACTGTTAGTGTTGATAGAAACAACAATTTGATTCGAAAACAAGGCGTAGGAGAAGGTCGTAATGATACATTTATTGGTTGGGGAAATTTCGAAGCTACTTGGTCTATAGAATATGAAATTGCAGATTTTGCATTTTTGCAGTTTGCTATTGGTGCAATGGATGGTTCTGGAACAACAGCAGCACCATATTTCTTAGAAGAAAAAGACTTTATGGATTATACTGCAACTAGTAAATATGGTTTAAAATCATTTGGAATGGAAGTTTCAGGAGAAGATGTCTCGGGAACTGATGATACTGAAACAATTGCAGGTTGTGTTATAGAAGATTGGAGTATATCAGCTAATGTCGGTGATACAGTAAGGTGTTCTACATCAGGATTTGCAAGAACTTGTGTATCTTCTGCTTCTGCAACTGCATTTACTCCCACAACCACAAAACCTTGGATTTTTGCTCAAGGTAATTTCAAGTGGAATGGTAGTACAGTTGCACGAGTTAATTCTTGGACAATAAACGGAAAGAATGGATTTACAGCAGATAATGGAAGACAGTTGGGTTCTAGATTTATAGAAGAAGTTTCACCAGGATTGAGAACATACGATTTTGTTGTTGTTGCGAAAATGACAAATACAATAGCTTCTACTTTAAGAGACCATTTCTACGGACAAGCAAATTCACCAAATCTCGGTGTTGCTTCATCTGAACCTACATTTTATGATATGATATTTGAATTATCTGAAGGTGCAACATCAGGATTAAGAAATGCTCAGATACTTTTATCCAACTGTGCAATTAATGATATTTCTAAACCAATAAATGTTGGCGATGGTATGGTGGAGATCACTCTTAATGGCTGTGGTAAAAACGGAACCTTATCTACTACTAATAGACCGATTAAATGGTGGACAGCAACTTAGAGATATTTATTAATTATTTTATATAAAATAACCAAGGTGGTTTTAATGGAAAATGAGACTAAGGAAGTCACAACGTCTGGTAATCGTAAATGGGTAATTTCTAAACCTAAAGCAGGACCTAGAAATAGGGCAATGATGAAGGCGGAATTAGGTAATGGTGGGTTTAATAGAACAATGTTTATTTCAGAATTATTGCCTAGTTGTATAAGACAAAGACCAGAGGATTTTGACAAAGACGTTCCTATAGCTTCTCAACTTGATTCATTAGAAATAGAAGATTATGATGATTTAGCATCTACTTTGTTTGATTTAGTTGAAAATAAAGAAGAAAAAAAAACGATATAGTTGAAGAGTATTTTTATTCAGGAATTATAAGAGATCCTAAATGTAAAGTTTGGCTTCAGGATTTTGAATTGATTAGTTCAGGTTATTCAAAAAAAGATATCGAAGAGATGGAGTCTGACGAATACGATTTTATATTTGAAATAATTCAAAGAAAAAAAGCAAAAATATCTGGTATCACATTACCAAAAGGATTATAAAAAATGGCAGTTGCAGCAGCTGGAGCTATCGGTGGAGCATTAATGAGAACTGGAGCAAAGTTCTTAGGTTCAAAAGGAGCTAAATCTGTTGCAGGTTCAATTTTAAAAAGTGGAGCAAAGAGTGAATTTTTATCTAGATCTACAGATAAATTTATGAAATCTTCTGTTGATTTGTTGGGTTCTATAAATAGAAGTATAAGGAAAATAGAATCTAATTCTAAGTTTAGTCCATTATTATCTCAACAGATGAAAATTTTGACAAAAGGTTTAAAATTAATGTTTAAGCCACTCGGTGATGCTTTAGCAAGATTATTACGTCCTATTTCTTGGGGTGTAATGAAAATAGCAATTTTTCTAAATAAATTATTTTCAGGATCTGTTGCTAGTGATATTTTAGATTATAAAGAACAAGCAGTTTCACAATCAGAAACTATTATAGGTTCTAGTGATATAGAAAGATCTAAAATGTTAGCATATGATGTTGCAGAACAGACAGGAGTTATTTCTACATTAGGCGGTGATTTATTATCTACTAGTAAAGTTGTATGGAATAATTTACTTTTATCTTTCGGGTCTGGTGGAGATAAAATCAAAGATGCTTTGCGTCTTCAAGAAAAAAATGTAGAAGATTCAACTATAAATATTCAGAATCTTGGTGTTAATGCTCAGCAAACGGCATTAATTTTTTCACAAATCTCCGATACATTAACAAATAAATTTTTAAGCGGTTCAAAAACATCTAGTTCAAAAACATCTAGTTCAAAAACATCTAGTTCAAAAACTAGTATTGCGGACTATTGGAATAGTTTTCCAACAGTAGATGAAATAAAAAACAAAAAACAAGGTATGTCATATGGAACAGCATCTGTAAGTAGTAGTATTTTTGGGAGTGGTAAATTCAGTGGGACTTCAGGTTCAACAGGAAGTTGGGCTTCTGGCGGAGAAGTAAATTCTTCAGGCATTTATGGATTACATGCTGGAGAAATGGTGATTTCTGCTGGTGATTCTTCGAGAATGAAAAGTAGTGTTTCGAACACATTTAATGTAACAGCCGTTATAAATAATGATATGGATATTAGAACATTAGCAAGGAAATTAGCAGCATATCAAGAAAGTGAATTAAGAAGAAGAGGTTCATACACTTAAAATGGCTTCTGCAAATTGGTTAGGAACTATTCCATTGGGAACAATTTATGAATGGAAATTACCAAAAGACGCTCAATTAGATTATTTTTCTTTTCCTGGAAAAGATTCTGGAGCAGCAGAAGTATATGATACACTTGGTGTATTGTCTTCGATAACAATAAAAGGTTATTTAATGGGAACTTTTAAATATATTCAAGGATTAATATATGATGTTCGTAATATTCAAGATGGAAATCAATCAAGTTATGTTCTTCTAAAATCACCTTTTGTAAATTCTAATTTTTATACTTCATCTGGCGGAACTAAAACTAGAAGAATAGGTACTATAGGAACAATAACAAGTACTACATCTAATAAATTAATAGATTCTACTTCTACTTTTATTACTAATGGAGTACAAATAGGCGATGTAGTTAAAAATTTGATTGCTAATACTACAGCTATTGTTGTGGCAATAGATTCAGAAACACAATTATCTATTGATACAGATATTTTTACAAATTCTAATGTTCCATATTCATGTACTGGAACCATAAGAGTTAAAGTTAATAGATTTGAACCAACATGGACTCTACCAGGTTTAGGGATTTGTGGTTATGAATTGGAAGTTATTCAGGTGATCGGTTAATATGATAATTACCGACGAGATTAAAATAAATAGTATTGATGTCACTGAATATAGAAAAACTTGGGATTTTTATAAAGAGTGGGATATTGCTATAGATCAAATTACTATAGTTCTTTCTCCTTCAGTTCTTGATTTTATTGATGTAGAAACGGGTTTATCTTTAACTATTAAAAGAGGATTTTCTATTGTTTCTGAAGATTTTGTTTTTAATGGAATAATAACTCTTGTAGAACCAGCAACTGATAAAGTTACAGTTACTGCTAAAGGTAAATTACAAGAGATGATCAAAGAACAAAGAGTTAAGTCTTGGGATATAGATATAGATACTGAAGCAGGTGTCGGTTCAGAAATAGCTAAAAATATTATAACACATAGTCATTTGTTGTATAATTCTTCTTCTATAGTATCTACAGGAACTACAGCAGATAGAAAAATCCAAAAGTTTATACAAAATGATGAAGATGATTATCAAAAAATGAATGAACTTTGTAAAACATATAATTATTCTTTGACTTTGAATTATAACGATGATTTAGTTTATTTTCAACCAAAAGGATATAATATATATAGTTCTACATTAACTGTGGGAACTGATATACCAGGAAGAATACGTTGGAAAGAAAATATGGAACAATTATGTAATTATATTAAAGTTTATGGTGCAACAGTTTATGATACATATGTAGAAACGTTTGCTGGACCAGATACTACTTTTGATTTATTAAAAACACCAGAAGACACGGAAGTTAGAGTTGGCACAGGAGATGAAACAGGTACTTTGAAAACTAGAGGTGCAAAAGGTGTAGGAACTTTAGGGACTGATTATGATTATTATGTAGACACGGAAAATAAAATGCTAGTATTTGCAACTAATCAATCAGATGTTTGGATTAGATATGGAACACAAGTACCTATGCCTGTTATTGTAAAAGATAATACTTCTATAACGAAATATGGTGGAAGTTTGGGAACACCAACAAAAAAGAAGATAACATATACTGACATTAAAGATTTAGCGGATGCAGAAGCAAGAGGGAGAGCATATCTTGCAAAATATGCACAACCATTTATAGAAGCTTCTGAAATCCCGGTATCTAATGAAATAATTCAAACATATGGATTTATTGAACCAGGTGATATGATAACAGTTATAGACCCTTTTTTAAATATTACAAGAACAGTTCTTGTAAAAATTGTTCATAAAAGTTTTCCACACACATATGACAGGATAACAATCGGTGATGAAATTTGGAGAACAGAAGATTGGCAACAAAAACAAATGGAGAAAATTAATCAGTTGTATAATGAATTAAACAAGAATGAACAAATTTTAACTTCAGTTGTAGATATTAATAGATATATGTCTTATGGGAGACGATATTTTAATGTACAAAAAAGAGCAGTCACTTCTGGTGTATTTTTGGTAGGTCATCAAACATTAGGATTGGTAGGCGGTTATATAGGAACAGGCACTTTATCTTTTGTTTTGGGGCATCCAATTGCAGGAATTTTAGGAAGTAGTGCTTTAGGAGATAATTCTTCTACTTTTTCTACTATTAGGTTGGTACAAGGAAATAATATTTATGCTGAAATGGTTTACGATAATTTATTTTTTGATACTGATATCTCTACTTGTACATTCGATTATACAAACAGAGTTATAACTTTTGCAAATACTAATGAATTTTATTCAAATAAAATAATGTTTGGTTCTACGGTAAGTAAAGCTTCAAATTTTATTTTTAATGGTACAGATTTGAATAATTTAACTTTTTATATATCCAATGATAACGGAAGTACGTATGAACTTTTATCACCGACATTTAATTCTGGTAATACACAATCTATTTTAACTTTACATAATTTTGTTGCTTCAAGTAGTGCAGGAATAAAAATAAAAATAGTTGCAACAGGAGCTGCAACTTTAGAATCAGATTATGATGATGATTATATAGCTATTTCTGCTATACAAGTAGATTTAACTCAATAGGTGAACGATTATGGCTGGTTCAATGAAATCAAATGATGGAAAAAAAACTGCTCTTTATAGAGCAAATACAGCAAATGCTAGTCTAAGTGCTACTCAGTATTTAGTAGAATCAAAATTTAAAGTTGGTATTTCTACTAGTTCATTTTTATTAACTGATACAGACATAGATATTGCGGTTCCAATATCTAATGGAACAGTTTGTGATAATGGTTCTAATAATATGACAGGAAGTTCTGGCGGGGATAATTCAACAGATAATATTACAGTATATAAACAAGGTGCGGGAGAAACTGATAATCAATCACAAAATTTAATTGCTAATGGAACTAATGTTAATAAGATATGGACTTTAGCTTCTCTCACTGCAAATGCTGTAGCAACAAAACCATTTGGTCTTTGGTTTTATGTTTTAGACGCTACTACATTAGCTAAATTTAAATCTTCTGGAATAGCATTAGAAATAAGAATCGGGTCAGATACATCTAATTATTATTCATATACTAGAACTGCAGCTCAAATTACTACTGGTTGGAATTGGATAACTTCTAATACAGTGTTGGTTTCTGCTCTTACTGCAACGGGAACTCCTGGAACTCCGTTGGATACATTTCAAATTATTGTTACTACAAATAATGCAACTGATACTTTTGTTGCGGGAGATGTTTTATACGATTTATTCAGACAATGGGCAACAACAGATTTGACTAAAGCAATTACAACAGGTTATCCGTCTTTAGACATGATAAATTTAGAAGCAACTAGAAGATATACATTAACTACATTAGAGGCAAACGGTTATCTTGTTGACAGTATTGGTGAATTTAATGCAGATACAACTAATTTAATGTTAGGACAAGATTTTTTCGACGGAGAAAGTAAATCTGATACCGATGAAATTATTTTTAACATAGTCGATAGACAACTTTAGAAATGTTTATAAAAGTCAAAAGAGGATATTTAAATATGGGAAACGTGAATAAGCAAGAAGAAAAAGTAGAGTATATAAATCATTACTTTACTATCGAAGGAGAGAAAGCAGTAAGTAATTTTCTTAATACACTTCTGGAGATTTATTTTACCAAAGATGTTTATCCAAATAAACTTGGATTCATTGTTGGTATTCCCAATTTTCAATCTTTAAATATTATTTCTTCAAAAGATGAACTAAAAGGAAGAATTAAAGCATATATGCAAATTCTTGGTATAGAGAAATTAAAAATAGAAAGACACGGAAATGTTTATGAAATGGTGATATAAAAATGACGCTTCATAGTTGGACAGACGGAGATGTTTTATATGCTGCCGATTTGAATTCATCTTTTTTAACATTAGGAATTCTAGGAGAAATAAGACAAGTAGCATTATCTTATACAGGGGCAGAAACTTTATCTAATATGATTACTTATGGTTGGGCTGTATGTGATGGTACTACACCTGCAAGTCAAGGAGTATCTGATCCTATAATTACAACAACACCAAATTTGGCAGCAAGATTTTTATATGGTCATGCCACAACATCTGGTACTACGGGTGGTGCTACAACTAATTCACACACGCATACTGTTGCAGTTTCAGCAACTAGAGAATTTAATAATGGTGGTGAAACAACTCCTGCAGCACCTAATACATATTCAACTTCAGCACCTTCAGATACAAATATTCTTCCTCCATATTATACAGTTGTGTTTTTTATGAAGGTGAAATAAATGACAGTTCAAAATACATTTGTTTCAGTCACGAATGGTGATCAACTAAATGAAGGGTATTTTAACGGAATATATCAATATGCAGATGTTTGGAAACAAACAAACATATCAGTATATACTGGAGATGGGTTTGATACTAGTGCAACATCAGGATCAGATGCAACTGTAACAGACACCGATGATCATACACTTCAGATAGCATCTGATAAAATAGAAAATTTTGTTCTTATACAAGTTACTGGGAATTACGTAAGAACAAACTATGGTATAAATTGTCCGGTTTCAGTTTCATTGAAAATTGAAACTGCTGAAACAGGTGGAAGTTTTACTACTAGATTTGATAAAATAATAGTTTCATATAATGATCTTGTTACTGGCGGAGTAACTGATACTATAACAATAAGTTTCTATTATGCTCCAACTTCGGGAGAAAAAACAAATGGATTAGATGTTAAACTGTCTTCAACATCAAGTAAAACAGGTACAAGTGCTGTTGCATCATTTACAAATATACAGACAGTAATTTTTGTGAATTAAAACAGATCAAATGAACGGTGCATATTAAAATGAAAATATCGTTAATTAAAATTTTAGGTGGATTTACTTTAAAAGAGTATCAACAATTACAAACAGATTTAAATACTGAGAAAGAAACTAATAAATATTTAGATTTCGAAAATGATACTTTAACTAAAGCTAATGCCACTTTTTTTGATGTACTTAAATCTTATGAACTTAAGTTTGGTAAAAATTTATCAATTGATAATTTTAAAAAATATCTTTCTGAAAATATAAAACCTGCAATTATTTTTTATAAATGTGATGGGATTAATAATATTGAAGTACAGAAAATACTTTCTTGTTCTGAGATAACAGAAAAAAAATATATTGAATTTATTAAATCTTTATTAGGTTTAGAAATTTACACTAATGCAGACGATTTAATATATTGGTTAAATCTGAAAATTAATGACTGGATAGATTTAAAATATGAAACAGATTTAAAAAATTTTGGTAAAATTGAAAAATGGTTATCTCCAGATGAATGTTTTAAATATATAGTTGAAAAAAGAAAAGGTGTTGATTGTGAAGATGTATCAATTTTTAAATATACATGTTTTAGAATAGCATTAATGCATCAAAACCTTTGGGAAGAAAATAAATGGAGACTTAGATGTATCGTTGTTAATGTTCTTACTGTAGGGAGACATTGTGCATTGTGTTGGGTTAAAGACGGACCTAATGATTGGTTACCAATAGAATCTACAATAATTCCAAAAGAATTTGAATACATTTGGAAAAATAATCAATTACTTAGAGACAATTATTTATATCAAATAGATTTTAGTTTTGATGTTGATTATGCTTACAAAAAAATATAGGTGATATAAATGGAAAAAATATTAAGTCCGAAATTTAGTCTAAAAGGTTGGTCTTTTTGGTCATGGATAAAAGGTCAAGCATTTTTCTGGGAATGGTTTGAAAGTTCTAAAAAACTTCTAAAGGAGATTTCTAAATATTTGATTTCTGGAACAATTTCATTTATCACAATACAGAAACCAGAATTTGCAACACTAGCCACATTTGCAGGGAAAGCATTGTTAGATATTCTAGATTATTATCTAAAAGAACAAACAAAGAAATAGAAAGATGATTCAAAGAGATCTTGAAACAGCAATCGATCTTCTTGAAAAGAATCAACAACCTTGTGGTATAGAACCACAACCAATTTATTATTATAATTGGCCAGAAAAATATTGTAGTACATTAGAACAATATTGTCCATATCAAAAAGAAAGAGGAAAAGACTATATATGTACATATTATGAAACTATATCTTTAATGTTCGGAAAATATCTTAAGGAGAATGATAATAGTGAAAAGAAATAATATAGTAAAAAAATTGATGGCAGAAAAATCAACACTAAATGATTTAGATGTATCTATTCGTGAAATTCATTCATTAAAATCTAAAGGTTATAATATTCGTTCTGAAAACATTGATGGTCAAAATTACTACTGGATTAAGACAATGGATCTTGATAATCATTTGATTATATCTCCTAGAAGTTCAGAACTTGAAGAAATAATATATGCTGAAGTGTCAGATATACATTGTGGTTGTGAAGCACATGATTCGGAAGGATTTGAGTGGTTCTTAAAATATTGTGAAGATCATGGAGTTAAACATATCCACAATTCTGGAGATACAACCGATGGAACTGGTGTATATCCTGGACAAGTTAATTATCTTAAATATGTTACAGAAGAAGCTCAAATAAATGTATTTTTAGATGTTGCTTCTAAATTTAAATTTGATTGGTATGCAATAGATGGAAATCATGATTTTTCATGGTTGAAGAAAGGTGCACCAAGTCCAAATAAACTTATATCACAGCAACTTCCAAATTATCATTATATTCCAGGAAAGACACAACAAGTAGTCAGGGCAGATTTGGTAATTTCTGGTGTTATGAAAAGAATGGTTCATCCTTGGAGTAATACGGGAAGATCTACTTATGCAAAAAGTTATCCTGGACAAATATATCTCAGAAATTGTATGGAAAATGGAGTACAATTTGAGATAGGAAATAGAATTTATCATCTACAACTTCTTCAATACGGTCATCTACATTATGATATGGCTTATACTAGTTTTGGAGTTAGAGTTACACATCCATTATCTTTTCAGAAGCCGAATGATTTTACTGAAGGAATGGGTAAAGTTGGACCAAGAGGCGGAAGAATTACAAAATTAATGGTTCAAGACGGTCAGATATTAGATTACGAAAGCAAAGCGATATATGTTCCAGACAGGGTGTAAAAATGGAACATAAAGATATTGTTTATGATTTGGAGAGAAGACTTAGAAAATTCTGTTCTATTGTTAATGTAGAACAAAAATTTATTTTAGAAGATGGAAGATTCGGAGAATATGATGTCGCCGGATACAAAGGCATAACACATGAAAAAATTTTAATTTTTGATTTTGAAGTTAAGAGAACAAATAATTCATTTAATCATAGTAAAGCATTAACACAATTAGGAAAAGACAGAAAACATTTTTCAGAGTTGTTAAAAATACCTTATTCAAATATTCATTTATTTTATGTCTATCGTAATGAAAATATGCGAAGAGGATATGATGTAAAAGAAGTACATTTTGATAATGGAAATTATAATGAAAGTATAGAAGACAAAACATGTTGGTAATGCTCTTTCTAGATGGATTAACCCCAGACAAAAGACCTGGCTTAAGCCAGGCACTTTTTTTAAAAAGAAATATTTAAATATAGCAATATTTTAATATATAATATAAATTATTTTGGGGTGAATAGATACGAAAGACGAAATTGTTGAAGAGATAATTAGTATCTTTGGACGAACAGGACAAGATCAAAGACCAAGAATTAGAAAGTTTCATGCAGAACTTATTTATAAAAAATATTTATCTAATGATAAGATCATTCTACTAAAAGAACTTAAACGAGAAGATGATTATGTAAGAAAATTTGTTAATTTATCTAATGGTCTTCTTGAATTTATAAACGAACAAGCAGGAGAAGTTTTAATTACTGATAAATTTTTTGAATTAATGAGAGGTTGGTCAAAACAATATAATAATATAGAAGAATTACCTTCTGCAGATGTTAATCTTACAGAACAAGGAATATTATTATTTGGTGATAAGATAACATTTAATGGAAAACTTACTTATAATAGATTCTATCAAATTATATCCGATGAAGGAGAAGCAATGAATAATCCAAAATCTTGGATTTATAATGATAAAGAAATAGATGTTTTAGACAGAATCGATTTTTCAGATAAATCTTCACCATTATTTAATTCAAAACTTGTTATTTTAAAATTTTATAATTTAAGAAAAATAGACGAAGTAGCATTTGTTACTAGTAGATTTGTTCATTGTCCTGAGTGTGGTAGTACATATGTTGTTCCCTCATCTAAAATAGATTTTCAACAAACATATAAGTGTGAAAATTTAGTCGGTGAAAAACAATGCGGCACTACTTTAAAGAAATTTCCAGCCAGAAAATTTTTACCAACTTATATTTATGAAATAGCAGTAGAAGTTCACGGTATAGATGGAATAGAATTTAAAGAATTTTACTTAGAAAGTTTCGTGGAATTACACCCTGGATTTTATTCGGGAATGATATTTGGAAGAACGGAAGCAAAAACGAATTCATTTTACTTTAATTGCGTTCAAGTTAAAGAAGAAAAATCAAAATTACCATTTGTATTAGAAAAAGGAGAATATTCTCATGAATTATTTAGAATAATGAAATCCGTATTTAATCATATTAAAAATACTGGATTTGTAATAGATGAAGATAAAGCTCAATTATCATTTCTTATAGAAACTTTAAAAAAATGTACAGTCACAATAAATCGTGAAATAAATTTGGACCATTCTCTATATTTTGGAGCACCTGGAATAGGAAAGACTTATTCTTTGATATTATTAAATCATTCATTTTATTCAAATTTTGGAACAGTTTCTGGCCCAAGATTTTCAATCGCTGGATTAACTGGCGGACAGAGAGATGTATTTTATCAGGATACTGTAAAAAAGAAGAACGTTCCAGGATTATTTTCTAACCAGTCTTTTCTATTTGATGAAATAAACAATGACCAATTTCTGAAAGAAGATAAAGCTGTAAACTTATTCAAATCTGTAGCCTTAGCTTCATCTGGAACATCTTCAACTGTCGGTGGTAAAGAATTTCCAAGAATTTCTTTAATGTGTGCAACAGCAAATTATGATGTAGATTATTTAAGATATTATGAGAATAAAGTCAAGAAATATTATCAAACTGAATTAAAGAACGGTAAAATACGAGAGAGAAGGACTATAAATCAAGTATCAGAATTTGTAGATAATTTAGATACCATGACTGCTTTAGATGAATATCGAGTCGAATTACCAGAGGATTTTGATTTCTATTGTAGATTAGAAGATTATCCATCTAATATGCCAAGAGAACTTAAAATAGCAATGTTGAAAGTAAGAAATGAACCAATAAATTATTTAACAAATTTTCCAAAACCTTTAATGGAAAGATTCTATTGGTCTGTTTTAGTTCATCCAAAATACGATAAACAATATATTAAATCTAAAAAGATGAATACTTTGAATCATTTAAAATCAAGAACTAATGTTTATTCACAGAGAGAATTAATATCACAGTTATATATAGTAGAATTTGAAAATGTAATTAAAAGATTGGTAGAAGAAACTAGAATTAAATTTGATAATTCTACGGTAGAACAAAAATGGGCAGAACAAGTTGATGAATTTTTACTTATGCTTGCAAATAAATATGTAGAGTTTTTTTCAATGTTTCAAAGAATATCACAAGTTAATGTGTTCTTGCTTTATACTTTATCTTTAATAAATAAAGAGACAGAATTATCATTTTCTACTAGAAGAGTATTTGAAAGATTAATTTCATTATTACATGTACCAATAGATATAAAAGATTTTCATACACCGGATTTTGAGAATTTTAATTATATAGGAGAAAATAAATTCGAATTACTAAATATTTTAAAGAAAAATCCATTAGTAGATATAAGAAGATTTGTAGATTATGATAATAGACAAATCGTTCGAAAAATATTAGTTGATTTACAAAATAATAGATTAGTAACTAAAATAGATGATTATCATTATCAAGTGGTAGAAACGGTAGAGGAAAAAAATTCTAATCTATCACCCCAACTGAAAGACCAGAATTCCTCTATCGCTACACACATTTAATATGGGACGTTGGTATATTAAAAAAGAAGAACTATTGCGTTCAGATTGGTATTATGATTATGTATTTACAAATTGGTGATAAAAATGTTTGGAAAAAAAGAAATAAAAGCCTGTGAGAAAGCTTATGCTGAACTCTTTGCTAAATATATTTTGTTGGCTGGAGAAATAGACGAATTGAAATTTCGAGAAAATATTTATATAGAGCAAAATGAGAAGTTATTAAAGATTATTGAAGAGAGAATAAAATGAATTTGTCTTATTGTAAGTTTTGTAAAAAAGATACTGTTTCTGTAGAAAAAGAAACATTGTCTGCTAGTGAAAATAGACATTTTACTGAATTTTGTACTGTTTGTGGTCTTAGAAAAACTACCATCGAAGATTTAATGAAAAAAATAAAGAAGAGGAAAAGATAAAATGAATTCTGCACTATTTATGGATTGCATAGATGAAGAGATTAGAAATATAGTTTCTCCACCAAAATATACTTGGCAAAAATTTATATTAAAAAGAAAATATAAAGATTATCCAGAAGTTTCAATAGATTGGTATAAGAAAAATCCATATAGAATTATACCACTTATTGAAATATTACCTAAAGTATATTATCCACCGCATTTATGTAAAATACAAGACATAGCATAATGGAAATCAAAAAATATTACAATAAATATGTAGAAACAGAACATTCTCCAGAGAAGTTCTTTAATTGGATTTCTAGAGGTAGAACTATGGAGATTAGATTTCTATCTGATGCAAAAGGAGAGAAATTTTGTAACTGGGAATTGATTAAAGTTCTAGCAAAACAGTTTAATTTGGAATATAGATTTAATAGTTTATTTGTTAATAAATATGAACAAATTAAAGCTATTTTGGTCTATAAATTGAATAATATTTGTTTAACAAAGGTATATAATATATTTATTTCAATTAATCCTAAAAGGAAAGTAAAGGTAAAATTTAAGAACGGACTTATTGGTGATTCTTATTATGGTGGAATTGCTGGAACATCTTATATTCAAAATTTTTTGTGTGATATAGAACACACAGGAGAACGTAGAGGAAATGCTACTGAAGAGATGTTAGATGAATGTGTACAAGGAGCAGAACATTTAGTTCAGATACTCGAATTAAAAGATTATGCTATTAATATCTCTGGTAATGGAGTTCATCTTTGGGCAACATTAGATAAACCAATAGAAGTTGTAATACCTTCATTTGTAGAACTACCAGATTCACTAAAATACAATTTAAAAGAACCAGAGATATATACACAGATAAAACATTATAATCATTTCATAGAAAGTCTTAATGATATACTTCAAAAATTTAATGAAAAGTTAAAAGTGGATGAAGGTGCAAAAGATTTCTCAAGAATTGCAAGATTTCCTGGTTCTTGGAACGTAAAAACTAATAAAACTCCTAGAGCAGTTGGAACAATAAAAGTTGGTTGTGGAGTAAATAACATCACAGAGAGAATGATAAATAGTACTAAATTATTATCTAAAGAAAAGAAAGAATACGTAAAGAAGAAAGAACTTACAAAAAGATACAGATATACAGCAGAAACTTTACATAATGCGCCTATTTATCAATTACTTATTAGTAAATTATTACCATCGACTTATTCAAGAAATCATTATTTAGAACAATCATTTGCGAGATTGCTTCGTGACAATGATATCTCTCCATATCACATTGGAGATTTAATAGAAAAGATGGATTTAGTTCAACAGAAGAATGTTCAAATAGATCCTGATTATTTAGATGGCGATGAAAGTTTTAATCCAGAAACAGTAAACAGTTATTGTGTAAATTCCAAGGTTGATTTAGTTTATCCCTTACTTGACGATATTCCTGTAATAACAGAAGGATTCATAAACGATGAACAATATAATATTTGGAATGAATACTCTATTATATCTGTTCGGTGTCAGAGATTAGAAAAATACGATAATTATAAACCAAAAGATTATCTAGAATTAAAAGAATTTATTCGTAAAATGATAGATGATGGAAATGAAAGAGTTAATGTTTTCTTCACTTGTAAATATATGTATAAATTAGATTGGGACTTTTACAATAAAAATAAAGTTATATTACAGATAATGAATAAAACGAGAAAAATGGTGAGAAAAGATGAATAAAACAATATTTGTTGAATCTGGTACAAATTCATATCAGATAAGTTTGGCAAAACCAAGAGATTATGAAAGTGGTTACATTACACAACCTACATTACTTTTTGAGAGAGAAGTTAAAACTTCCGATGAAGATGAGAAGTTAACAGGAGAATCAAAACTTATTATTGAAAAATGTAGGATAGAATTGACTGAATCTCAATATAAAAAATTGTATAAATATTTTGATGAAGTCGAACTAGATGAATAAAAGGATTAAATATTTAAATATCAAAATATATTTATTAATTTAAGATGAGTTTAGAACCAATATACGCAGCAATCGATGAAAATGTAAAATCAAGAGTTGATTCTTTCATCTTCAATAGAAAACAGACTACAGATAAGTCTTATACTCTGAAAAGATTAGTTGAAGATGCTCTCGATGAGTACATGTTGAATCATATTAATTAGACAAATTGTCTAGTTTACGCAAGTTTGTCCGTAGGACAGGAGATAACGCAAATGGTAGAAGACAAAAGTATTTTTGAAGAAGTGGAAGAATCAAATGAACTTCCATCTGAAGAGACTGTTTCTGAAGAAATAGACGATGATGAAATTGAAGAATCTTGGACACCAATAGTCGATAAAGAATCTCCAAAAGAAAAGAAAGAGAGAAAAGGAGTAAAAGCAGAAGCCGGAGAAAGAATATTGACTATAAAAGAATATTTCTTCACTAAACCTAAGACTAAAACACCAGAAGGAATTGCTTTACCACCAAATAAAACAATAGATGGATTGAAATCATTTTATCCTGGAAAACTTGGAATAAGATTCGTAGAAGATTATCTTATTGAGTATTATCCGAACTTTCATTATTTTGTTGGTGAAAAAGGCGAAATTAGTCGATATGCAAAAATCAATAGAGAAGGAAACAATCAGGTTACTGCATTGTTCAAGTTGGTTGTTGCAAAGATGGGTAAGAAAGAAGAAGATGTTTCTGACCTAGAAGCATTTGAATTTCTAAAAGGAAAGAAAGTCAAAATTGCTACAGTAAAGGGAAAATATATGAACAGAGATTGGTTCAGAAATAACATCGTGGAAATTCTTTAAATTCCTTGTGAAGAGGAAAAAACGAGTTGAGAGAAGTGCAGAAGTTAATCTTCTGTGCTATTTTTTTGTTTTGATATAAAATGGAATTCAAATTAAGTCCTTCAACGATAAGTAAATATACAACTTGTCCATTCTATTTCTTTTGTAAAATAACGTATAAACCTTCAGATCCATATATAGAAACTTCTTATGGTGACGCTGGTAATGCTGTACATCATACTATTGAATATTATTATAAACACATGGATGATATCCCGGTCGAATCAGCATTGGTAGAATTAGAGTCTGTTTTTTTAAGTGAATGGGAAAAATTCGATATACAAAATGCTTCGTTAGATAAAGAAACTTATTGGAAAGCAGTTGTTAATTCTATTAATCTCAAGAAAGTGCCTACAGATTTTGAAATAGAATTTAAATTAAATAAAGATTTCGAAATTTGGAAAGAAGGAGAATTTCTTGCTTTTAACGGTTATGCTGATTTGATTAATACTAAAGAACATTGGATAGGAGACTGGAAGACATCTACTTATAAGAAATCTAAATTAGAAGAGTATAAAGTTCAATTAAAGTATTATTCATATTGTTATTGGAAAAAATATGGTCATATACCTTATTGTTTTGTTTATTTTAATAAGAAGGATAATAAGTATTTTGAGTTTTCCTTTACTCAACAAGAATTAGAAAAGTTAAAAGCAGAACTTTTAAGTTTAAGTAATGAAATTCAAAAGAAATTTGCATTCAATGAATTCGAAAGAAATCCTAGTAATCATAATTGTTTCTTTTGTCCACATAAAAATTTCTGTGCAACAGATTTTATGAGAGAAAAGAAATCTGAATTATTTGAAGTGACTTTCCATTTGATAAAACATAAACTTCTTATAGAAGCAACTATGCCTGAAGAGTTACATAAAGCAATAGAAAAGAAAATTAACTATCAAGTAAAAAATGCATTCTTTAGAATAAAAATGATGGCTTCTAAAGGTGTAAAATACGATGGAATAAAGAGATTATACTTCAGACGAGAATATGGTGCAGAAACTACTCAAGGATATATAAATACTGTTATGAAAGAATTTAAAACATTTTGTGAAAATAATAACAAAAAATTATCATTAAAATTGATAGATAAACGAGAATCTAGATATTTAGAAAATAAAATAACTGTACCTGAAAAACTTAATTTCGAACATGAATTTTATGATTTTCAGAATGAAGCAGTAGAGACTCTACTAAAATATCGTTGGGGAATATGTGAAGTTGGAACAGGCGGTGGTAAAACTGCAATTTCCGCAGAACTTATTAGAAGAATAGGTTGTCGAACTATATTCATTATAGATAATAAAGATTTACTTATGCAAACTAAAAAAGAATATGAAGTCATGTTAAACAAAGAAGTTGGAATAGTCGGTTTAGGTAAACGAGAATGGTACCCAGACATCATCGTTTCTACAATACAAACATTAGGTGAAAACATAAAAGAATTCGCGGAACATTTGAAAACATTCAGTGTTGCAATATTTGATGAAGCTCATCAGAGTGGTGCCGATTCCTACGTAAAGATTTCAAAAGCTTTAGAGAACACAAAGTATAGGTTCGGTTTCTCTGCTACACCAAGAGGTCGTGGAGACGGAGATGATAATATAATTTATGCTAATACTGGTGAAGTTGTTTACGTTAAAAAAGCATTAGACCTTGTAAAAGAAGGAGTGTTAGTTCGACCTAAAGCTATATTTATCAACTACTCTGATCAAGATTTTTCCATTGGTGAATATCATGATGCTTATATTAACGGAATAGTAAAGAATGATTTACGAAATAACGCTATTCTAAAGAAAGTAGAACAATTAAGGAAAGAGAAAAAGCAAGTAATGGTTCTGATAAAAGACATAAAGAATGGTCATGCACAATTCTTTAAGGACAATATATCTAATTCAGAATTAATTTATGGTCAGACTGAAGATGATATACGATTCGATTTAATAGAGAAATACAAGAGAGGAGAGTTCGATGTTCTTGTTGGAAATATTCGTATCTTTAATAAAGGTCTAAATATACCAAATTTAGATGCAGTTATTAATGCTGCGGCTAATGGATATGAAATCACTACAATACAAACGATAGGCCGTGCACTCAGACTACACGAAGGGAAAGAAGAGGGGCTATATATCGACTTCAATGATCATGGTCCATATTTACAAGAACATAGTACTACAAGAAAAAGAGCTCTCATTAATGAAGGTTATGAAGTTCTAGAAGAGAATATAAAATAAATAAATATTTAAATATCATGATATATTGATATGTAAATGGAAAATATTAAAAATAAAGAATTGATTGAAAGAAAGCATTTTATAATGAGATCTTTCGAACATGGAAATTTAGATAAAGTTTCTTATGAAAAAGAACTTGTAGAGCTTGATAAGAAAATCAATATGAATTTACAAGAATTTCTTGCTTCTATAAAACCTGAAATCGAAAAGAAATTTGCAGAAGTTTCTGCTGTTATAAAATTCGATGGTGAAAAGAAAAAGTCTGACATGATTATTCTTACAGAATTTTTATCACAATATTTCACAAAAGATGAAATAAAAGGCATATATAGAGCTGGTTATAAGCATATGAGGGAATAAAATGTCTGAATTAATAGTTATAAAGTCTCAAGAGACGAGAAATGGTGTAAGGTTTAGAGTTATTAAAGACGGGAAATTCTGTTTCTTAGATAAGGCTTTTAATAACTATTTTTATGTCACTGATATTACTTATGAAATTGCAAAACAGAATGGTTTGATGGATAGATTTTCAAGATATATCATCGCAACTTCTTCTAATGGTAAATTCACAAAAATAGAACTTTCTGATAATTTTATACGTTCTACTTTAAGAGATTTCTTTGAACATTTTGGTAAAACTTACGAAGCTGATTTGAGATCTAATAAAAGACTATTAATTGATAATAACATTGAACTTAATAATCAGAAAATTCCTTATCTTTTCTTTGATATTGAAACTGATGATAGAAAGCCAATTAGGAAAGACGAAAAAGGTGACATATTAGTTTATCCGGAATCTAGAATACTTTCTTTTTCTGGAGTAGACAATAAGGGAGAGGTTTTTTATTATGAATTAGAGGAAGATACTCTTGAAGCTGAACAAAAATTATTAATGAGTATAATAAGGTTATTTGCTAATTATGGTGTTATTAGCGGCTGGAATAGCAATGGTTTTGATATGCCTTACATTAAACAGAGATGTGAAATAGTCGGTGTACATTGTGAGATTCTGGAATTTATTAATCATCTTGATTATATGGAAGTATTCAAGAAATATGATAAGAAATCAAGACCTAGTTTTTCATTAAATGCTATTTCAAAAGAAGTTCTAGGAGAAGAGAAACTAGAACAAGAAAAAGGAGACGGAAAGATTTATGCTACTTGGTTAAATGATAAAGAGCACTTAAAATTATATAACATTCAAGATTCTCAGTTAATCTATAATATGGATAAAAAACTGAATTTTATTATGGTTTCTTATAAGAGGGCTGATTATGCAAAATGTCATGTAATAGAAACTATGCAGAATTCTAGATCTGGAGATTATCTTTTACTTAGAGAGTATAAAAAGCGTGGAATTATTATGCCTTCTACTCCTAATAAAAAAGATTTAGAAGAACGTAAGAAGAAAGGTTCTATTGGCGGTGGATATACTAATTGCTTTTTACCTGGAGTCTATAAAGAAGTGCATGTTTGGGACATGAAATCTCTATATCCTTCTATAATGCAAACTTGGAATATTTCACCAGAAACTTATGTAGAAACCATCGAGGATGAAAATGCTGTTCTAGATTGGTCTAAGTTTTGTATCACTCCAGCTGATTTTGAAAACTATATGCATAGACCTAAAGTATTTAAACGAGAAGAAGGAGTTGTACCATTCGTGGTTCGTAAACTTGTAGAAGAGAGAGATAAGATAAAATACAAGATAGAAGAGAAAGTCGTAGTCGATGGAAAAGAGATTAAATTTAAAGAAGCATATCCAGATGAATATCGTGCTTTATATCTAGAACAATATGCAAGAAAGACTGATGCTAACAGTGTCTTCGGAATCTTAAGTTTTCCTTCATCAAGATATTATTTCTGGGAAGTTGGAGACGCGGTTACAACTTGTGCAAGAGCAACACTAAAAAGTTGTAATATGAAATTTCAAGAATGGGGATGTCGTGTTCTAGGTGGAGATACTGATTCCGCATTTGTAGAAATTGGAGAAAATACATTTGAAGAATTAGATAAAAGACTCGTAGTACATTTTAAGGAGTTTACAGCAAAGTATCACTGTCCTGTAAACAAATTGTTAAATGAACACGAGAAAATATTCTCTCCGATGTTGTTCGTGATGAAGAAGAATTATGCGTATAAATTACAAGGAGAAGATAAAATTAAGATAACAGGAATGGAATGTATCAAATCAGATGCAAATCCTTATGCTGCAAAGATGCAAAAAGAATTTATTTACGATATCTTAAATAATAAAGTGAATGACGAGGATTGGCGAAATAAAGTTAACTCCGTTTACCTTAAGGTTTTTGAAAATCAATTACTTCCAGCAGACTTAATATTAATTAAAGCATTAACTAAAATGCCAGATGGATATAAAGGATATATAATAGATAGTAAAACTAAACAACCTAAAGTGAAAAAGGATGGAACACTTCAAGAAAAAGCAATTCCGGCTCATGTAAAATTAGCTTCTAGGATGATGTCTCAAGGAAAAGATCTTTATGTCGGAAGTAAAATTCGATATGTAGTCGTAAAAGAAAAACCTATAGTTGCTTTATCCGAAGAAGAATTTAAAAAGGGAAAAGGTGAATATAGATATAAAGATAAGAAAGTTGAAAAAGTCTTTGAATTCGGTGGTCAATATGATTCAAAGTATTATTGGAGAAGAATCATTAAACCTTTACTTAAAGTTGCATTAGTGTATTACAAAGGTTTACCACGATGGCAATTGAATTTAACTAATTCAGAAGTTTTAAAACTAGCAAGTGCTGGAGATGAAGACGATGAGTGAAAAAGATAAACTCGAAGATATAAAAATAATGTGTAAACTAAAACCAGAAGAAGAATGTCAGAATTGTCATTTCTGTGATGATTTAGGTGAAGCATCAGAAAAATCAGAGAGTCAACAAGTTTTTGATGAATTCGGTAATGAAGTACCTTATGAATATGAAGATGGTTTATCTGATGAAGCAGATGATGAAGTACCTTATGAATCTGATGAAGAAGAATATGACTTCAACGAATAGAAAAATATTTAAATATCAAAATATTAATAATGATTATAAAAACTACATCTACAAATAGATGGTTTTGATAAGTGGGGTAATAAAATGAAATATAGCGAAGAAGTAAAAGCAAGATGCGTTCAGCTCTTGAAAGAAGGTAAGGGAGTAACTGAAGTATCAAAGACTTGCGGACCAAATGTAAAAGCAGTCGAGAGATACGCAAAGAAAGCTGGTGTTGCTATAGCAAAGAAACCAAGAGCACCAAAGGCAGCAAAAGTTGCTGATCCTCAGTAAGAGGATTTAAAGATGGCGATTCTTATAGTAGAAGGGACAGATTTAGCAGGGAAGACTTATGTTATCGAAAGAATCGCCAAATTTTTTAATTCAGGTTTTATTCTAAAAAATACATACAAACCTCATACTTCTTTAGATACTAGAAAGATATATGCTCAGTATTGGAATTTATACTATATGGCTTGGGTCTATAATGTTGCTGATCCTACAAATTTAGTTCTGCTTGATAGATTTTATCCGTCGCAAGCTGTATATTCAATAAAAAGGGGAAGAGATGAAATTGATTCATCCGATGTAAGTTTAATAGAAGCAAAATTACATTCAGATAAAACATCAATACTTTATTTAGACACTCCATTGGAAGAAATGGAAAAACGTTATGATAAAAGAGGTGATGAGCATATTCGAAAAGAAGAATTGAAAATGCTTAAAGAACGCTATGAATTATTCTTATCTAAAACAAAACTAAATGTAATAAGAGTCAACACTATGGAAGAAAATTGGTTTGAGAATCTTGTTCCAAAAATTGAAAAACTTGGGGTGAAGAAAAAATGAACGTAAATGATATAAAATCTGAAGAAGTTCCACAAGATATATGGAAAGCAATATTTGAGAAACAATTACAATTGGCACATAAATATACAGATATTGAAGAAATGGGAGATTTGCTTGAGACTACAGATTCAAACGTAGATACTCAGAAAGGACAGATCTGGATCAAAGATTTCTCTTGGAGAGTGACTGAAGAACTTACAGAAGCAGATGAAGCACTAAAAGAGATGAATAAAATAGTTCATGTTACTGAAGAAGATGAACAGAAAGAAGTAGAACTATTACAACATTATCAAGAGGAACTTATAGACGGTTTACATTTTCTAACAGAGTTGTCAATTATCGCAGGATTTGATGAAATGTTGGTGTATACAAGTTCAAAATTTAATGAAGTTTTCGTTGACTTTCCCGCTGAATCATATGATGTAATTTATCATTTGGGCCTAATGTGTAACTGTCTTAAAAATAAGAAATGGAAGCAAAGTCAGATGCTAACAGATAGACCTAAATTTATAAATTATCTTATGATGGTTTGGGCAAGTATGATTAGTTTACTAGAATCTGCGGGTTTAGATTCGAACGAAAAAATATACGATATATATACAAGAAAAAATGGAGTGAATAATTTTAGAATACGTTCTAAATATTAAGGGGTAATATCTATGTGTGCTCATGCCAGTAGTTTGGAACGATGTAAAACTCAATTGAAAAAAATTAAAAAACAAAGATGGAAGAAATTAGAAGAATGGAACAAAATCGAACCTGAAGAAAAAGAAAGGATCTTACAGGCAAGACATACAAAAACATTATCTTCAAAGGTGCAAATAGCTATATGGGATTACAAACATAGTCAATTTGCATTCAACAAGAGAGATGAATTGAAAAAGTTATTGCAAGAGGCAGTAGTTTCTAATGAGATTTCAGATGTTATAAAAAATGAAATACAGGTGATTTTAGATGAGCTCAAATGAAAGTAAAGATTTT
>ERZ869921.342-NODE-342-length-31367-cov-6.202957_pt1 | contig 31367 bp, 56 predicted proteins | sample MGYA00579310_ERZ869921 | MGnify/ENA primary metagenome ERZ869921 (study PRJEB32216, sample SAMN09231816) | wastewater metagenome | place: USA: Maryland | collected 2016-06-21 | study: EMG produced TPA metagenomics assembly of the PRJNA472060 data set (Reclaimed... | reverse complement strand
TAACGCCAGTACCACCTCTTGCAATAGCCAAAGATCCAGAAGTAATATCTCCTGCAGGAATACCAGTCTGAGCTTGAATAGCATTACCACCATTACCCTTTAGGTATGCCCCAGAAGTTAGCGAGGTAGCCCCAGTACCACCATTACCCACAGTCAGGGCATTATTAAGGGTAAGTCCACCACTAGCACTTATACTAGCAAGCGTTGTATTTGAGCTATTTTTCCATTCCTGCAAATTTGCAGCCTGAGAAGATGCACCTTTAACCGTCAGCGGTACCACAGAGGATCCAGATGATGTAAAGGTGCCGTTAGAGAGTATGTTTGGTATAGCGTAGTTTCCGAGGGAATTCCAAACACCATCAGCTGCATCCCAATAATAGTTGTCATATATCTGACCGTCAATAGGGTTTGATGGAAAATCTAAAGGCATAATATCATTATAGCCTAAGTCTTAATTATATAATTAACTACAATATATGGTTGCAAGTTATTGTGTGGCTGGTCGCCACCAGCATTGCTCATCGCGGTTGGACCATTGGCAGCAGGTGGTGCATTACCAGCTGCAAGATCATCATCATTAACCTGTTGATTGAGCTGGCTAAGAGCTACAATCTGCAAGTTGTGTCTGTGCGATGGCATTTCTGCAACAGTAAGAGTATGCGTCTTGGCTCCACCAGTTTCTCCAAGTATATCAAATGATGCATCTGCCGAGTCTCGTCCAACGGGGACCCTTCCTTTAAGATTGGGAACGTTTGCCCCAACAATAGCGGCAAGTGCAGGGTAAGCTGCAGTTGACTGGCCATCACACAACAACCAACCTGTTGGTGCCGTATTGGTATACCACATCATCATTGCACCAGTTGGAATTAAATTAACGCCAGTGTTATTTCCAGTACCACCACTTGCTATGGCTATTGGAGTGTTAAAAGTTTGAGTTCCTGTAAAAGTATTGCCACCACTAAGGTTTGCTTTAAGTGCTAGCTGAGTATTAGTATAGGAAAGATCGGCTTTGGTAGAAAGCTCTGGGGTACCAGAAGTTACAACTTCTACCCACTGAGAACTTGACCCATCATCATAATAAACATAAGAAACACCACGAGTAGTGTTATACCAGATATCACCATTTTTAGCTTCTGTTGGAGCAGTTGGTGATGTTACTGCTACCGCAGCAGACTCTTCACGAGCTTGCCAAGCTCCTACAGTTGAGTTCCAAATATAAGAGCCAAAAACCTGTCCATTGGTTGGATTACTCGGAAAGTCCAGGGCCATTCTGTTCTGCCTCCACCTGACGTTCGGCGGCACTCTTAATGTCTGCTGCTAGCACAACAGCTTCACGGTCTGCAGGAATTTCAGTAGTATTTGGATCAGCAAGCATACGCTGTACTTCCATTTGAAAAATTTCATCCATAGCAATTCTTGCTCTTTCGTGTACCGCATTTTCTGCCCATTCCTGAACATCATAAGCAACATATGCCATAGCTTTTGCTTCGGCCTCGGTGAGTGTAATTTTAATTTCCATATTTTTATTATACACTAACCTACATAAAATCCTGAGAATGATCCAAAAGAACTTCCATAAACAGCGGTTTGTTCATTATAAAGTTCAACATAGTCATTTACATTTAAAAAGAATGCCATTGACATACCAGTATACGTGTATGAAGAATAATTGCTCTCAAGGGTATCTCCATATGTAGTACTATATGTTCCATTTATTCTAAATAAAATTCTTGCATTAGTTCCAGCCCCAATAAGTATTGCAAAACTAAATATGTATACTCCAGCTATTGGTGCTGTAAATCTAGATCCATTCCAACCAGCATTTCTACCATTAAACGCTGTGTCACTAGTGGCAAAAGAAAGAATTGCACCTGATGCTCCAGAAACATTATATGCTCTAAATGCTGGTTGAGATGGCGTACTTAGCTTTCCAGTTACAGACAGTGAGCTATCAATTACGGTTCCTCCAGTAAAGTCGGATGCATAATTTATAAACAATTTGCTGTTATTAATCTTAACTAATGCACGAGAAGCTCCAGAGTTGCCTCGGCTAATCTGGTCGCCGCTTCCAAGTGTAAAATCAAAACCAGTGTTACTAACTTTATCAGTAGTTAACTGTCCTAAATTATTAATGCTTGACAAAGTTATTCCAGCACTATTCTTCCATTCTTGCAAATTGGCACTTTGACTGGCTGCACCGTTAACTGTCAGCGGTATTGTAGAAGGAGTATCTGCAGTAGCAGTAATTACAGCATTAGTAATTGTTGGATTTACGAGGTAATTTGGAGATGCCCCCGAAGAAAGTGATTTCCATGTACCTTTTGCGGCATCATAAATAAAATTATCGTATACCTGCCCATTACTTGGATTACTTGGAAAATCTAAAGCCATATATCAAGTATACCCTAGGTCTTGATAATGTAATTAAGAACAATGTATGGCTGTAGATTATTATGAGCTAATCCGCCACCAGTATTTTGGTTAGTGGCAGTTGCTGGGTTATTAGTTGCTGTTGTTGGGGTCATGTACTGATTTTCTAATGTATATGCAGAATTGCTTGCACGAAGTGCCGAAGATATTCCGTTAAAACCAGTCGGTGCACTTTGCGTTGATTCTGTTCTACCGCCGTGGCCGTGCTCATTTTGTGTGTGATTGTGTGCATCTTGTGTATGTGTATGAGATGGCATTTCACTTACAGTAAGCGTATGGGTCTTAGCTCCACCAGTTTCTCCGAGCGTGTCGAACTCAACATCTGCACCTTTGCCTACTGGCACACGGTTTTGTAAATTGGGGATATTAAAATTTGCACCAGTGCCTCCATACTGGTATCCAATAGCTTGAAATAATGCTGGATATGCTGCGGTAGTTAAAGATTGCCCATCACACATTAAATATCCAGATGGTGCTGTACTACCTGCATACTGAGATATAATTCCTGGAGGGGTTACGGGTGTAATTACTCCGTACCCTCGCCAAGTACCCATGTCAGCGTCATAGTAGTAATTATCGTATACCTGACCATCTACTGGGTTGCTAGGGAAATCAAGAGGCATAATATAAGTATATCTTATTGCTCAGGATATGGCAGCTGATCCTTAACTGCCTGAACAGCATCAAGCCACTCTTGCTCAGTACCTTCTCCACGCTGCCAACTAAAGAAAAGTGGATCTGTTTTTTCCCAATACATCATTCTTCGTTCATACTCAATGTCTTCTTTTGTTGGCTTACCTACAAGGCCTAAAGCTTTTTTACGATTCCACTCCAAAGCTTCTTCATCAGTCATATTATATGCCCGTGGGTTATCAATTGGGGGTACACCATTAAGTGTTGGAGCATCTGTCATGTCAAGAAATACTTCTGGTGGCAGTGCCAATTTTTGTTCTCTAGTTAATTCTTCTTCCATAATTACATTATACCCTAATCATATAGTTGAGAACAATGTAGGGTTGTAGATTGGTGTGTGCCTGAGATGCATTTGCTGCAGTATTGTTAGCATTTGAAATAGTAATGCCCGTAGTTTTAGTGTCACTTTGAGGGTTTGGCGTAGAGGTAGTAAGTGTTCCAGAACCAAATGTTCCTGCACCCTGATCATATGTAAAGGACGATCCATCGGAAGACCAGTCTCGACGTACCGCTGGTCCACCAGAGTTAGCTGTAACGACCTGACCGTGAGAGTGACTACCAATAGTGTGGTTGTGGCTTGTATTATGAAAGTGTCCAGGGTCGGAGAGTGTGTTAGCATGTGAGTGGGCTGGTAAACCAGATTGTGCAGAGGTAAGTGTAACCGTTTCACTACCGCCAGTTAAACCCAATGCACTAAATGTTCCCGTATCTTTTCCAACAGGAACTCTACCCTTTAAGTCTGGAACATTAAAGGTAGTGGTTCCATCTCCAGAGCCATATAATGTACCGATGGCTGCAAAAAGTTTAGAGTATTGATTTCTAGAAACTGCCTGTCCCTCACACAAAAGCCAGCCCGAAGGTGCACTAATTCCTGCACTTTGAACAATAGTTCCAGTGGGAACAATCTCTTCGATTGTTGGGACTGCAGAAGACAAGACTTCTACCCACTGTCCACTAGTTCCATCTGAATAATAAGCAAAAATTAATCCATTAGAAGTGTTAAACCACAAATCTCCATCTTGACCTGTTTCTGGAACGGTAGGAGAAGTAATTGTAACAGGAGCCTGTTCTTCTCTTGCCTTCCACACCCCAGTAGCAGCAGACCAAACGTAAGAATTAAAAATTTGACCGTCTACGGGATTGCTGGGAAAATCAAGAGCCATACCTTTATTATACCTTAATCATATAGTTAAGAACCATGTAGGGCTGAATGTTGTTGTGTGAAGAAGACGCATTTACTGCTGTATTGTTTACGTTTGAAATAGACAAACCAGTTGTTTTTGTATCAGACTGTGGATTATTTGTTGATGTTGTTAGTCCACCTTCTCCAAAAGTGTTGGCACCCTGTGGGTAGGTAAAAGATGACCCATCGGACTTATAGTCACGACGAATTGCAGACCCACCTGCTCCAGTATGAGTAACTAGCTGTCCATGTGCGTGATCGCCTACAGTATGGCTATGGCTTGTATTATGAAAGTGTCCAGGATCAGATAGGGTGTTGGGGTGAGAATGTGCAACAATACCAGTTTGTGCAGATGTTAGGGTTACTGTTTCTGTACCACCAGTTAAACCTAGTGCATTAAAAGTACCAGTGTTTTTGCCAACCACAAGTCTACCCTGTATGTTTGGAACATTAAAGGTTGTTGATCCGTTGCCTAAGCCATACGATGTTCCAATTACATTAAATAATCTAACATATTCAGTTCGTGAAACTTCTTGTCCCTCACATAACAACCAGCCATCTGGTGCACTAACTCTAGCAGTCTGTGCAATTGTTCCAACAAACATTACCTGAGTTGACGGGGGTAGCGAAGAAGCTAGTACTTCAACCCATTGAGAAGAAGTTCCATCATCATAATAGGTAAAAACTAAACCATTGGAAGTATTAAGCCAAAGATCTCCGTTTTTAGGGTTGGTAGGTAATGTGTCAGAGGTTATCGTAATCTGAGGCTGATCTTGTTTGCTTTTCCATACCCCACGAGAAGCTGACCAAAAATAGTCACCGAATACTTCTCCATCTACTGGGTTACTTGGAAAATCGAGAGTCATTATTTGATTATACACTAAGCAGTTGGGATAATTGTTGCCCAAATTGTACAAAAATCATTAATATCGTAGCTACCATCATAATTAACCCTGGCATTATATGTTCCAGCATTAAGAGTAATTGACCCCACTCCAGTAAGACATGCAGCATGGAACCCAGTAGTATTAAAAAAATGTTTAGTTTGTGCCACTGTACTAGAGTTAACAACCAGTGTCCAGTTTCTTAGCACTGTTGCAGCCGAATATCCAGATGCCGAAAAAGCAAACTGGCAAATACTTTTTTGTGCAATTGTAAAGCTATAATCTGTTGCTATTGCCCCATTATTAACTACCTGCAAAAACCTGGGAACTACAGAAACGTTATTTGTTGTAAAAGAAGTAGCATTAACTGCTCCAGAAACATTTTGTGCACCGCTAAAAGTATTTCCTCCAGATAAGTTAGCTTTGAGTGCATCCTGGGAGTTTACATAGGTAACATCTGCTTTGCTTTCTAAAGAGGGTACCCCAGAAGAAATCATTTCAATCCATTGACCACTGGAACCATCATCGTAATAGACATATGAAATACCGTCGGAAGAATCTACCCAAATATCACCTGTCGTTGGTGTTGTCGGGGGTACTGGAGAAACAACGGCAGGAGCAGCTGATTCTTCTCTTGATTGCCACACCCCCTTAGAAGCAGACCATATGTAAGATCCGAATACTTCACCATCTACTGGATTACTTGGAAAGTCTAGTGCCATTATAGCTCCGCATTAAATCCTATAAAACCTGCAGCATTATTATTATTTGCAAGAGATATTGCTTGACCAACTGTCATTCCAGAAGATGTGATAGATAATCTTGCAACATCTGGTGATCCAGATCCAGCAGTGATTGCAGATATTGTCCAGTTTGTGGTAGAAGTGTTTGTTAACTTTAAGGCTGTAATTGGACTAGGAAGGTCTAAGGTAGTTGGCTCTACTCTCATTGTTACTGGAAGTCGATATGCAGCATATGCAGAAGTTGCCGCACCAACATAACAAATTGTGTACTCTCCAAACACAGTTCCTGGGGTACTTCTAAAATAATACCTCTGACATGCAGCAAGTTCTGCTTGAATGTTTTCTTGATTACGGTGGAATGATGTAAAAACTGGTCCAACTTCTATTTGTGCCTGCGAAATTTCAAAATAATCATTATTGTTGATTCCAAATGTTCCAACAGACAGCATAAGAGTATTGGCAGTACCGTCATTAGGAATTAATGCTGTGACGCTTGCACGGTACCAATCAAAAGACGTTGTCCCAGTTGGTATTACAGAAATAGGTACATTTGTAGTTGCAACTGTTGACCAGCTTGCTGCGTTACCTGCATCTACCGTCGATGATTTATAAATGTTTATAGATACTGGGTTTGCAATTCCAGCACTGCGACGCAAATAAATACTAAATGTAACAGTTTTGCCCATAAGTGAACGAACATGTAAAGTCTCAATTAGCTGATTTAGATTGTGACTTCCTGGAGTAGCGGTAGAGCGAGTAGATCTGAGTGAATACGTTGACCCCTGTAACTGTCCCGTTGCAATACGTGTTACAGATGTTGTTCCGTCGGCAACACAATACCATCTATCTGCAGTATAGGCAAGAGCAGAGGGTGTAACGCTAATAGATGTTCCACGCTGCCAAATATCAAAGTTACCATTGATAACTAGGTTTGGACTAAGAGGTGCGGCTCCACGGTATTCATACCATCCTGGAGTACCAGTAGTTCCATCTGGGTTGGTAGTTACGTTGTAGGCAGCGTAGTATTTTTCTTCATACCCCAGATCTGCACGGAATACAGTATTACCCTGAACAGGAGCAGGGTATACGGAATCACGTTCTGCCTGGTTAGCTACCCTCACAGCATTAGCTGCTTCAATATCAGTAGAACGTGCTTCAAGAGCTGATACACGAGTAAGAATAGAAGCCTCAAGAGCTGAGTTAGCTTTTACCTGAACCCACTGTGCAGATGGTGATCCAGAGGCGTCATCATAATAAACATAAAGCGAACCATCGGTTGAGTCAAACCAGGCATCACCAGGTGCTGCATCAACGGGAGGACTAGATCCAATAGATATACCACCAGAAGGCAGTTCATTTACCCACGCATTAATTGGTGCACCCTTATACTTAATGACCTGACGATCTTTAGGGGTACCTAGTACTGGATCATTAGTAATTGTAACACCATCAAGTTGATCTAGCGTGTGAGTGTGATCTCCTTGTGCTACCGTCGTAGATGTAGTTCCTACTGGCAAAAGACTAAAGCTAATATCTGTATTACCCTGATTAATAATTGTCATTAATTGATCTGGATTAACTTCTTCTGTATTTCCACTACCTGCGGATATTCGACCAAGTACTCGATACTGGTTTGCAACATTTTGCATCTTTGCATATGTAACTGCATCATCTGCAATACCAGTTGTATTTACCTGACCATATGCTGGTGCTGTACTGGATCCTCCAGAAAGAATTGGGTATCCAGCTGTACCAGCTGTGAGTTTATTTAGGCTTGTAGTTGTATCTGCATAAAGGATATCTCCAACTGCATAGGATGTTTGTCCAGTACCACCACGAGTTTCATCAATAGTGTTTGCGTCCCACGTACCAGTTGTGACTGTGCCGAGGGTAGTTATTGAAGTTTGTCCAACATAAGTAGCAGCAATATCAATAGAATCAGCATTAGCTGTAATACGGTCTGTAGTTCCACCTACATCAAGTCTGTTTCCATCCTTGGTCATACCGTCACCAGCAGTGATTAGTGCAGCACCAGAAAATTGTACCCAAACCTGATCATCGAAAGAATCAATAGTGTAGTTAGACTGAACCCATGAAGAGGTTCCATAGGTTGTTCCTTCTTGAACATAAACAGATGAACCCTTAAGCTCTGCAGGGGAGTCAGCATCTGTTGTACGTGTAAGAGTGTAGGTAGTTCCATTGTCGGTATACAGATAAATACCGTTTTGTGTGGCATTAGTTTGTCCAGTCAAAAGAATACGATAAATTCCAGAGTCTGCCTGTACAAGTGGATCATGTCCATCAATAATCAAAGTTCCAGTGGCACCAGTCAGTGCTACGTTTGTTCCTGGTCCATGAGCAATAAGATGAACTGCTTCTTTCCATGCCAAACCAGCAATGGCGTTATCTACATAAAGCTTGTTGGTAGCGTCATTATCACCTGTTGGTGCAGGTAGGTTTGTAATGATGTGATTATTCATGTCAACGGTGGCATTAAACAAAGCACCGTTAGCAGTTGTTAGCTTACCTGTCTGATCAATAGAGGCAAGAGTAATATCGTTAGAGTCACGCCATCTTTGCAATACCGCCGACTGTCCTGCTAAACCTGAAACAACGAGTGGTGTCTGTGTGCCTGACTGAGGTACTAGTACTTGAGCACCTGTAAAGTTTTGAGTATATGTTGGGGCAAGTGGAGAAAGGCGTGAATAAATGTCTTGATTGTTTTTACCCTGACGTGCAGGCACATTAGATGGATTGTTGTCTGGAAGATAGTATGGCAAATCCTGCCAAACGGTAACACCGTTACCAATTTTAAATCTACCAGTATCTGTCTCTAGACCAAGCTCTCCTGCTTGAAGGATGACAGTACTAGCAATGACTGAGTCGTTCCATTCCGCCTGTGTACCACGGCGTTGCTGCATCCTAGTTAACATATAGTCTCCAACTACAATGATACCATAATTAGTTATTAACCTATACGAACAAAGCTAGAAAATCCTCCTGGATTAGCATCCCAGTTAGTATAAACAACTCCACCGAAACCAAAGCCGCCATGAATAGCCATACCATTACCAGCATAGATTGCTACGTGTCCACCACGCATCATAATGTCACCTGCTTGTACTTGAGATGGATCGTAGAATACTGTTCCGTATCCTCCAAAACCAGTTGGTGCTAGATCTGGTACAGAATGACCAAGATCACGAAGAGCCTGCTCGACAAGCATTGTACAGTCCCAGTTTGCTCCAATATACTTCATTGCAGAGTTGACTAAAACAGAGTTTGATGCTGGGAGGCTCTGAGAGACGATCTGAGAGCCTAAACCGACAACTTGGACCTCTGGTGTCAATTCGACTATAAACTCTTCTCTAGGCACCTCTAGGGGTGCTGTAGCAGATACTGTAAGAGTTTGGACTTGTTGATTTGTAAATTCGTTCATTACCTCGTAATTTACGGTGGTAGGGTTTAAACCAAGTAACGAATTTGAATAGATTAAAACATTAGATATAAAAAAAGATAGCATAACTATCACCTCGCAAAATACATGAAGTTCTAGAATAGCACGTATTTTTTAAAAAATCAAATTAGGACTACGAAAGATTGACCCAATTGCTGCCATCCCAACGTCTGGCAATAGTAAGTGCGACCCAATCGCTTCCGTCCCAACGCTTTGCTGTAGCAGTAGGAACCCACTCTGTTCCAGTCCATCTTCGACCACCAGCTGCCAAGAAATATCCTGTAGTTGTGCTGGCAAAACTGGCGGTATAAGTAGCATTATTATGAGGATAATAAAGCTGTGTAACACCATCTCTAGCATATATAACGCTGTTAGCAGCATATGTTCTAAACTTATAAAAAATAGCTGGCGTTAATGACGCAAACGTATGAGTCCTTGCAGTTTGATCTGACATTTTAACTGGTGGTGACCATGCACCGTTTACACCACCAAAACCATATGTTCCGTTTATCGTTGTTGCTGTTTGATATTGAACATAGTATCCTTGGTTTGTAGTATTTGTATCAATCGTTACCCCACCATTTCCAGAAACAGCTGCAGAAGTGACCGTTACATCAAGACCTGCTACGGTAAACGTCGGTGCTGCAGTGGGGGCATAGGGGTTTCCTGGAGTAACAGCAGAAATATTTGATGTTACTGATGAAGAAACATTTGCAATAGCTGTTTCATTAAGGTTTACAGCATTTTTAGATGCAACCCTAAAATTATAGCTAGTACCTGCATTAAAAGCAGTACCTCCAGAATTTAGTTTAATGCTTGTAAAAGATGTTGCAGTTGTTGATTCTACAAAAGTATCGTTTACAAAAATATCGTATCTAGATATTCCACCTTGGGTATTGGTGGGGGCAGTCCAAGAAAGAGAAACCCTGCTTTCTGCTGTTGTGCTGGGGGTAACGGTCAAACCTGTGGGTGGTCCTGGAACACCAACCGATGTAATTACAGAAGAAAACTTAGGATTTGGATGGGAGTTAGTATTAGTTGTATCACCGTTAGATGCTCTAATTCTAAAATAATAAGTTGTGTTTGGATCTAAAGATGACGCTGTTAAAGTTGTTCCGCTTGACGTGGTATCTTGTACATTTACAACATTTGAAGAAAAGTTAGAGACTGTTGATCTTTGAAGAGTCCATGTTACTTGTGGACCACCATTGTTAACGCTTCCAGACCATGATGAGGTAGAAAAACTTGTTCCCGTGACATTTCTTGTTCCAGAAGAAAATGCTGGTGTTGTAGGGGTTCTGTCATAGTCTGTTAAGCCATATGATCGAGCACCAATGGTAGACCTTCCACTTAGACTACCGCCAATACTTCCAGAAATAGTTAGTGTTGCTTGCCCATTTGTATTGTGATCAACATAAAAGTTACCAGAATCAATAACGTGATCTCTTGTTGTGAAGTTACTTTGAAAGTTTTTAACACGACCTGCATTATCATAACGTAAACCATTTAAGCTTGCGTCACCATCATCTAGCTGTGCATCAGATTGGGTGTAACGAAATCCAAATGTCCAAAAAACACGAGTTCTATTGTTGCCTGGTTCGTCAGAAGTTGACCAATCAATATAAACATAGTTATTGGTACTGCTACCAATAGTTACAGCATTTCCCGTCTCTCTTGGCATTTATATCACCAGAACCAAAGATCTCCAATATTTGCAGCTACTGGTGTGCCACTTGTTGGATTTTGAATAAAGATTTTTTTAGATGTACCATTGTTTCCGACATCTCCAGCTAGTGATGGTACCGTTCCGCTAGTTCCATTAAGATGTCCTAATTCGGTTGTTGTGATGTCTGCAGATGCTCTTACTTTTCCAGATCCATCACTAACTAAAACTTTGCTTGCATCTAAGTTTGTGTCCAAAATAGTTGTTGCAGCACCCGTAACAGTGGCTTGTTTTGTAAGCATGTCTGCTTCAAGAGTTCCAAGCCTACTAGATACAGAGTTAGGTACAAACGTTGTGTCTGCTGCTTCTCGCCAGTCAAGCCACAGGGCAGAAGATCCAAACTTAGATCGCCAATATAGCTTAGGTATGTTGCTGATATAGAATTGATAAATAATTCCGCCATCATTAATGACATGAAGCATTCCTGCAGTAGCACCTACTGGAAAATTAGAACCTCCAGAGGCTATGGCATTCGTTGGTACAGAATAGTACCCAGTTGTTGTTTTAAGGTTAAGGTTATTGTCTCCACTAATAATAGGAGTAGGAACAACATCTACCTTGGTGTCCTCTAAGCTCTTGAGGTGTCCTGCTATAGAATTAGCTAAAAGTGTAGAAGGCTCTGATGCCTGCCCATAGTGATATACCTTAAGGGCTGTTTGAATGTCAGCGTTGTCGCTTAAGAGAGGAATGTTGGTTTGATATTTTGTTCCAATTGGTTGCACCATAAATTAATCACCGAAACTAATTATATCACGTTAATACTAATATGAGCAGTCTTGTTTCCTGTAATTGGTGCTGGTCCAAGTGGTGTAAGTTCATAAGCAACCAATGTGATGGGCAACGTGTAGCTTACTTCTCCAGTTATTGGATCTGGATTGACATCTGGAGTACCGAGCTGAAAGCTAGAAATAACAGGTAAGGCATTCTCAATATCAACATGTGCGTTTACTGTAATTAAACCTTCCCAGTTAGAAGCATCAGAAGGTGGAGACTTTGTTAAATAGTAATACTTTGCAAGATCTTTTCTAAAGGCATAGGTTCCTGGGGTTGTTGAAAGAGCTAGCATAGCTGCTTCGTCATTAACAGGAAGAATAACACTACCCACTGTTGGAAAGTCGTATTGAGGAATAAGTGGCAGGGTAACATTAGAAACAGCAACGCTTGCAGATGCAACACCCAAAGCATTAAAAGTAACTGCTTGATTTACCTGATAAGAGTTTGGAATAATCTTAAATACACGCTTCCAGAAACCTGCATTGTTAACAAACACATATTGGTAAATATACAGATATTCATCGTCTGTACTGTCTACGTTAATGTACCAATCCAATACCCTCGGGGTTTGTGGAAAGTCTGTAGGATCAAGATTTTGTGGCTTACCAATTCCATACAAAATAACGCTACCGTCATCACCCTTGGGTCCAAAGTTAACGTCTACATTGACTGTTGACTCTCCACCCGTAACTGTAACGGTATCTTGTGCGATTACTATGTTTTGATCTGCCATTTTAATTCACCTAATTATATCACGTTGATTGTTACGTGAACTATCCTATCTCCAGATACTGGCGTAAATCCTGTTGGCAAAGGCTGCAATTCAGCTGCTGTTATTAAAAATGGAAAAACATAATCTGTTTCTGTTGCTACTGCTGCACCTAGTTCAAAACCTATGGCTACTGGATATGGTGTTGCTGGAAAAATACTTTCAACATCAATGTCAAAATTAAGAGACAACTCTGCTTGCCAATTGTCTATAATCGAAGCATCTGCACTAACCAGTCTAAAAAATTGTGAAAGATCTGTTCTAAAGGCATACTGTCCGATTGTAGCTGGAGATATGCTTAGCATTGCAGACTCTGAAGAAACTGAACTTACTGTTTCTAAAACTGTTGGAATTCTTTTTACACTAAAGTTTGAGATATCATTAAAATCACCATACAGCTGCTCAAGTACCAAAGCTAGCTTGGGAACAGTTACGGTTGCAATGTTTTGACCGTCTACAAAGGTACCGACAAAGTTTGTACTGTAGTTGTTTGGAGTCAGTTTAAGAACTCGGTTCCATTCTTCTCCGTTCTTGTCTAATTGATAAACCGTCAAGTAGTCTGGATCAGTAGGTTTAAGATTAATAAACCAGTCGAATGGTTGGGGGGTAATAAATTGTGGCTGACCATCTACGCCAATAATAAAAGCATTTTCAAAGTCATAAACTGTAGGATTTCCTAGTCCAGGAATTACATATGTACCTCGGTTTCCTGCAAGACCCATATAAGAATTAATAATTACAGAAGATGGAGCAGCATCAGTACTAGACTCTGGATCATTAAGATATATTTCGCTAACCTGTGCGATTTCCATGAGCTATGACTCCAATGGAATTGTGCCAGCTGCTGTTGCAGGTGCACTTTCTCCAGAAACGTTTTCTGCGGTGACACCCACAATAACTGGTGTTCCTGGTGGCAGCAATATTTGTAGCTCTGGAGGAATGACCACAGAGAAGCTATTTGATGTAGCAGGAATAGGTGTGGGGTTAATCTTTGTAGGAATTGGTGATACCAAGTAAACGTTGTAGAAGCTTACTGGTGCTGTTCCTGTGGGTGGTGTCCACGTTACTGATCCAGTTGTAGACGAGGTAAAGTTTAGGGTTACGTTTTGAGGTGAATTTGGAATAGCTGCAGGAAGTGTAACCTGTTCAGAAACATTAACAGTTCCTTGCAGAAGTGTGTAGATAAAGTCGTATGGGCTAGAAATTTTTCCAATCTCAACATCGTAATAGTAGGTTGTTCCTGCAACCATTTGTGCACCATTTTCTGGTGTAATAGCACAAAGAATATACTGATTGTCATTAGAGATTTGAGCGTAACCGTTAATCGTTACCTTGGTTACTCCAGCAGGTGGTGTGTCACCTCTTACGTTAGAAATCGTAAACCTAAACTGGTTGTACTGATTGATTAAGAATTGGTTTCCATTGCTGTCTTTTGGATAAACACGAAACTCAAAGGTATCGCCTTTGTAATAGTCAATGTTGTATGTACCTGGAAACGCCATAATTAAATTATAACAGATAAAAGTGGGGGCAGTCCGAAAACTACCCCCACAAATTTAGGACTTAATTATCCTTTTGCGTCAGTCGTTACTCCAGCTGTTCCATTGTTTGTTGCTGTTTTAATGGTTTGTGCAGAAGACTCAACAATCTGAGCTTGCTTGGTCATTCGAGTGATCGTTGCCTCAAGTGCTTTCATATCAGCATCAGTGTTAACTGCTGAATAAGACTGCAATGACATGAGTACTGAAACAATACCAGCCATACCAGCTACTGATGCAACGTTGAGCCAAGCTTCTCCGTTAAACAGTCCAAACGCTTCAGCGGTAATAAGAGCAATTGCAGCTTGTGCAACAGTCTTTACCATACGTTCAAATGCATACACCCAGAAATCTTTGGTAAACAAATACATATTTCCCTCCTTACTTCTCTTCTCGTAGAATATTTGAAATTTCGCTAATCTGTTCTTGAATAACGTCAAGTGCATCTGCAATCTTTTCGGTATCAAGAACAACTTCTGGTTCAGGCTGTGGAACTGGGTTAGCCTTAATTATTTCGTTTGCTCTTGCAATAACAGCCTTGATGTCTAGGTTTCCAGGACAGGCTGTTGCAGACTTGGATACTTCCTTGTGTCCAAACACGTTAATACCGTGCTCAAGAGGAAGTTCTAGGTTCCACTTTTGTGCAGCTCGTGCCATTGCCCATGCTGTGGTTTCACAAGTAGCTGCGGAGGGTGGTTGCCATGTCGAACCAGAACCAGACTCATTTACCATCTCAAATGTAACTGAGTAAAGGTTTGAGGTCCATCGGCCATTTGTCCATGCAGACGACTGTTCAGGAACCATCTCTACTAGCTCGTTATCTTTGACAGCATAGTTAGCTGTTGGTGCTCCATTGGTACCGCGAAGGGTATTGATAACACCACTCAAAGAAGCAGAAGCTGCATGATGCAATACGATATGGTTTGGACCATTAGGATCTGGACGACCCTTTGTGTATCCATTAACACTAACTGCTTCTGCCCGTTGCGTTATCGTATCTGGTAACACTACTCCAGTTGGCTTTGGCTCAGGCAATGGATATTCTGGGTTTTGTCCTGGAGAGGATGCATCCCAGTTTGGGGTTGTCTGACTTACTGGCACTCTACCAGATGGCTCTGGTGTTGGAGTGGGTGTAGGCTCTGGCGTAGGCGTAGGCGTAGGCGTAGGAGTCGGTGTTGGTGTTGGTGTTGGTGTGGGGGTTGGTGCTGCAGCATTAAGATCTGCAAGACCTTCTGTGGACTGTGAAGTAAATCCACCACTCCAAAACCAGTTCCCAGAAATTCCACGGAACCAAACATTGTTTCCATCGACAGATTCTCCACGAATCCAGCCATTAAAGTTACCAATCTCTCCTGCACCGAGTTGTGGATCAATTGGTGGCTTTTGAGTATTAGGCTCAAGGCGACGATTAACGGGAGCAGAACCTGCTTGACGCTGTGTACCTGTTGGAGTAGGAGCTGGTGCAGGTGCAGGCTTAGGATTAAGATCTTCTAGTCCACTTGTAGACTGTGAAGTAAATCCTCCTGACCAGAACCAGTTACCTGATATGCCTCGGAACCATACGCTGTTTCCACTAACATTCTCTCCATTAATCCATCCGTTAAAGTTACCGACTTCTCCAGCTCCAAGCTGTGGGTCGATAGGTGGACGAGACGTGTTTGGATCGAGACGACGATTAACAGGTTGGCTTCCTGCTTGACGTTGCTGAGCGTTCATTGAAGCAGAACCACCACCGCCTGCAGTTCCTCGTGCAGCAATTCCATAGTTACGTGGATTTACACGACCAGCAAAACCATTCTTCCAGTCTGGACTTGGGGGTAGTGTTTCAAAGTGCAGGTGAGGACCAGTTGAAAGACCAGTGTTACCACTATAACCAATTAGCTGACCCTTTGCAATGTTTTGACCGTTTCCAATAACTGTACGAGAAAGGTGTGCATAACCTGTGTATCCCCATCCATGACGAAGCAAAACACAGATACCAGCTGAATTACCCATCCAGCTATTATTTTGTCCCCATCCTTCAAATTGAACAACACCAGCCTCAGCAGCATACACGGGAGTTCCTGTGCCTACACCGATGTCAATTCCATTATGACCTCGCATTCCATACTTTGTATAGAACTCAGGCCATCCAGCCCAGTCACCAGTAATTCTAACGTTATCTACAGGCCACCACAGTGTCATTCTGGTGCCTCATTCATTTCATACCCTACAGGAAGCCACTGCTCCTCGGGGGTATTGCGATTATCTCGTCTTGTTGACTTAGTAGCCATAATATACTCCCTAAAAATTTTATTGAAGATTTCTCTCCTAGAATTAGTATACCATGATGACAATTCTAAACTCTTTATAAACCAAGGAATATTAACTTAAATAAAAAGACTAGTACTCAGGAAAGTGGGATTGTGAGAGAGAAAACCTGAGTACTAGCCAATTAAATTGTAACATATTTGTAACATTAATAGTTGAATTGTAACAATTGTGTAAATTTTTTGTTAATTCTTCATTTTAGGTTGCAAAAACCAAGAGAGTGTGAGTATAATTGTATATATATAAGATAAGAGATATAACAACAAGTAAGATATTAAGATATATAAGTATATAAGATATTAATATATATACTAGTGACCTAGTTTGTCAATAATGATTTCGTATAAACGATCTATTTTCTTTTCGATCTTTTCAATACGTGTTTCAATCTTGTTTTCTTCTTCTCGCTGGGTCTGTATGTGTTCAGTTTGTTCCCGTTGCATTATTTTTTGTGTTGCTTCCAGCCTGGTAACTTGGTCTTTTATAGACTTACCACTATTTGGCTGCAATTCATGCTTAATAACTTCAAACTCTTGGCGGAGGTAGTTTCGGATAACGTATCTTACAAAAGCTCCTACCGCTGTAATAATTGTAATAACTCCAACTGTAAGTGGAACCCATTCTTGCCAAGTCATGATATATCAATTATAAATGCTTTTTTTAAGTTATACACACCCTGTGGATAGATGTATGATAAATTACCTGCACATTAAGTCGGCGGTAAAGTTCGGGGACCTAAAAGTCGCGGCGAGAGATACCATTCCCACTAAACAAACACTCATATGTTTGAATATGGGAAATATAATGAAGTATGGAACCTTGTGAAGACTGCGGTATTTGCTGCAACTGCTAAGACATTTAAGTTTTAAACAACATTTTTACCTTCTGATCAGGAGTTTTGTCATTACCCTGAGAAAATTATTTAAGTTTTTGGCAAAACCCATTTAAGCTAAATAGGTACGAACGTACAGATTCTAACCAATTATCATGGTTTGACACCAACTTTTCCTGGTATTCGGAACGAACGTGCTTATTTTAATGACGAATATAACAGGCATTAACCCACTTAATGACGGTTATACATGACATTAAATGTAAAAACCTTTGCTACAATAATTACAGAAAACAGTTTAAGTCTCTATCACAGACACAAGTGTTCTCACGACGACACTTAAGCTGGACCCCTTACTGGAGGCTGCGGCAGGTAGGGGGTTTTCTCTTAGCAGCTGACAGTTTCTTTGGGGATATATTTGACTTCCCCATATTGCTTCAACAACGGATATGGATCAATAGGGGTACCATTGTCCAAAACCTCTAAATGCAGATGTGGACCTGTGGAAAACCCTGTAGATCCGACAAGCCCAATTATTTGTCCCATTTCAACGGTTTGTCCGACTACAACGTCAATGCGATTAAGATGTGCGTAAATGTATGTGTACTGGCCGTTTTGAATACGAACGTCAAGTCCATAATTCCATCCTGCAAATACAACCGTTCCTCCTACGACTGCAGGAATCGGGGTATTGTAATCAACTCCGAAGTCAAGGCCGTAATGAAATCCCAACCCCCACAGATCCCTTGGTCCGAATGTCGAGGTTAGGGTAGACTCTGGAAAGGGCCATACCATCGTATTGGGGATAACGTCTACGTCTTCTCTTAAGACACAGATCTTTTCGACAGGAACTGATTGTGGTTGTGGAGTGGGTTCAGGTTTTGGCAGAAACATCGTGAGTGCCCCTGCTAATACGCCTAAGATAATAATTATTCTAACAATCATACGTATCTATTATAAATCTCGTTTGACAAACCTTGATAGTGGGTATATACTAGGTATATAACCCCTTATACGGCATAGGTCAAAAAACAATGGTGTAGAAGCTATGACTGATCATAAGGGGTTATTCTTTTATTCGTTTGCTTCGCAAACAACCAAGGATGGTTTGATACCCTCGGAAAAATAGGACATTTGATGTGTTAATAATAGTACAAACCTATCTATTCGAAGATATCTAATACATCAAACCTGATATACTGGCTATATGAAGGATAACGGAGACGTAGAATTTCTAGATCTATTTGATCCTAGACAGCCAAGATCAGACCAAGAGCTGATGGAGGCTCGTATGGCTATTTGTCAAACCTGTCCTTTCTTTACTGGAAAGCGTTGTCGTAAGTGTGGATGTTTTATGGCTCTTAAAACTACCCTGCGACAAGCTAAGTGTCCAATAGATAAGTGGTGATCTTATGTGTGCTGAATGTGTGTTTGTTGAAGAAGATTCTAATACCCTCGAAAAACCTACAAACCTTCTAGACCAGAGCTGCTGTGGTGGCTCTTGCTCTTGTGGGAAATAGGGTTATGGGGTTTGTGGTTTGATACCCCTGGAAATCTGAAAAATTTTTTAAATTGAGGAAAATCTGAATATTTTGCGAATGTGTACGATACACGACCTACCCGTGCGACCTCGATATTTTTAGTGAGCACACGGCGTGTCGGATTTGACAATGTCAGTGGTAGGGGGTACTATGATAATATAAACAAACAAAGAAAAGGAACAGAAAATGTCTACATTCAAACTAATGGCTCTCATTGCAGTAATCGTCTCAACTGGTTTTGCTATTGCTCTCAACTGGGCTACTGGTCTTGACTACTCATCTCAGTATGCAAGCATGATGCCAATTGGTATTGCAATGGTTGCTGGTTTCATCACTGCTGGTGCATGGGGTGGGGTACTGGGTGCTTGGTTAGACTACAAAGCAGAAGAAAACTAATTTTGATCTCATCGGCGTGTCGTCACCAGAATGTCAGTGGGTCATGCAATAATGATAGTAACGAAAGAAAAGGAATAGAAAATATGTCAAAGTCAAGAGCAATGCAATGCAAGTGTAAAGTTTGGTTCCCTATCTCACAGGGTGTGTTCAATGGTTCAACACTTATCTGTGTTAGGTGTGACGCTATATCCCGTCATCCTGCAGGAAAACAATTAGAAAAAGTTTCGTAGTTATCAGCGTGTCGTATTGACAAACTAGATAATCTCTGATTGAATAGTAATATAAAGAAAGGAAAACTAATGAATATCAAACTAAAGAAAAGCTACTCACTCCTACAGGTAGGTGCTACTGTAGCTATCACCAACGGGCTATCTCATGCCCCTCATATCAAGTCTACTGCTACAGGTACCATTGCTACCCTCAAGGGATTGAATGGTTCAATGGTAGAGGTAGTATTCGACAATGGTCGTAAAGCATACTACAACTGGTCATCTGTATTGGAGACAGTCTAATGTATAGCCAAACATATCTAGCTATCCGTGGTGTTGTCCGTGCTATCTTCTGGGGTAGTGTAGTCATTGGTTCATGTCTTCTTGTTGATTGGTTCAGTAGAGAAGTAATCATGAATCTTCCTTGGTAACGGCGTGTCTACTTGACATACCCCCCAGAAATGGGCGCGGCATTTTGATCAGTTTGTCAAGTGTTATGTTCTACAAAAATATCCCCCAAAGTTTGTAGGTTTCAGGCTTGATTTTTGCAGATATAGCTGTCATACTTATAATATAAAGAAAATAAATAAACAGAGATTCCAAATGAGCCTCATAGGATGAGCTTCTAAAAGAACAAATAAGCCTAGAGCAAATAAGTTGGAATCGTAAAAGAAAGGAGTTCATAATGAACTTACTAAATGAAATAGGATTAGCATTCTGCGATATCTGTGATAACTATACAGAATCAGTATTCTGCAATGAATGCCAGGAGGAATCCTGCAAGATTTGCTTAGATGCATATGGATGTGAATTCTAATGGAATGTCGCAAGCATGGTGAATACACACCAATATATTCGGATGTCTGCCCCGATTGTTTCTATGCAGATCTAGCTAGATGGGGTTGCGAGTAGACGGCGTGTCTGCTTGACAACTACCCCAGGATCCGCGCTGCCTGTGGATAACTCCTAAATATGTGGATAAGTATTTTTATGTTCTACGGCGTGTCGCCTTGACTTTTTGGCAAATGTGTAGTTGAATAGAGATATAAAGAAAGTTACTAAGAAAGGTAAACTAAAATGGTAAATAAAATCGAAATGGCAATAAGCCTAGTAAATCTGCTGGTTCCAGCTTTGGAAACAATCTCAAGTGGTGAATGCACTGAGAAAGAATTGAAAAATGCTGAAGAAATTCGTGACCATGTCATGAATGTAGCTAAGTTTCACGATATCGTAGACTTGGTAAAGTCTGAGTCTATGTCTCAGATGTAATGTCAGTGGTTGATGATAAACTAAACACATAAAGAATAGGAAAACTAAAATGATCGATATAAAGAAAATGCAACAAGACTATCTGGCATACAGAAAAGCTCAAGAGAATATGTCTGTTGAAGAAAAAAATCGTAATGCTAACTCTCACGTTATCGGTATCGTTGATGACCGATATGGTTGCATTGACTGTGAGGTAAGCCCTCACAATGCTTGGAGATATTTCTGCAGGTAACGGTGTGTCGGCTTGACATACCCTGCAAAAATACGCGCCCCCCTGTGGATAACTTTGTGGATAACTCTTGTTTACGTTCTACAAAAAGATTCCCCAAAATTTGTATGAAAAAAGCTTGCTAAATGTCAGTGGTTCATGATAGATTTAGAGTATCAAAAGAAAGGAAAACTAATGGGATACATGAAAATTATTTCAGAAGATGGTGTTCAAGATGTCGAAGACATGAGCATGGAAGAAATGATGGGGTTGATGGTTGCTCTAATGGCAGAAGACCCCAAGCTAAAGTCATAATGTCAGTGGCTTAGGCTATAATAAAACTAAGAAAGGAAAACTAAAATGGAAACAGAAACTTTGGAGCTTTGCCCAATTTGTCAAAAAGAGGGTATCGTTGCCCCAGATATTTGGGGTAAGGAAACATTCTTCCACAAAATTCCAAGCCCCAGGCTTGAAGGTTACTATTCATTCACTAACGTTCACAACTACAAGTAAGGGAAACTAATAAAATGATGACACGTAAAGACTACATTGCTACCGCAGAAATTCTCGACACCCTTGTGGCAACTGCCACTGATGAGAGTATGCCAAATATTCTTGATGCCGTTGATGAGTTTGCGGAAATGTTCAAAAAGGATAATGAGAGATTTGACCGAACACGTTTTCTAAATGCGTGTGGAGTCTATGAGACTACCCTGTAGAGGGTTGGGGTGTGGATCGGGTGAGCCTCGAAAGAGCAAATAAACTTATCCACACCCTGTGTACAACTTATCCACAGGTCGCGCCCCCGTTACCAAAATGTTATTAAGTAAGTTACGAAAAATGCCGCAGAAATCTTGAGAATGTCAGTGGTATGTGGTAGATTGAAAATGTAAGAAAGGACATCTAATGGAAAACATCAAAGAAATCGAGCAGTTTGACACCTCCGTCTTGGAGCCTATCATGGGCGAGGACAACGAGGTCGTGGGGTACTTCACCTCAGAAGATGCTGACGAATACTTCTCAGACCCAGAGGCTCAGTACTCTGCAATGGCAGCTGAGCTGACCTACCTCATGGACAAGGTTGAGGCTTCTGGCTTTGTTGGTTCCAACGAGGATGGCAATGCTGACATGACTCGCATCAGCGAGATTGCTTCTATCCTATCCTGGTTCAAGCCAGAGCTACTTGACAAACGGTTCGGATAGGGGCGCGATCGTTACCGTTCTGTTATAAAAAACTTTACGTTACGACTTGCAAATGTCGGTGGCATGGTATAGACTGTAGCTATAACGAAAGGAAAAGAAATGGGAATGTTGTCAGCACTTGCAATGCAAGATGAGGAATTGGGCTTGAGCCTTGAACAGCAAATCGGAATGCACTTCACCTCGAACTGCTATCCACCTGTGCCAAGCATTATGATAGAGCCAGCAATTGCCGCACTTGATGCATACAATGAGGGTGAACACTTTGCAACTATCGAGCTGCCAGAGGGTGTTCGTTTCAAGAACCTCACTGTGTGTTCAGCATATGAAATGATTGATGCTCACAGATTGTGGGCTTGGGTAGTAGAAAGCGAGATGGACTAATGGACGAACAGGCAGAAGAGATCTACTCTGATCTAAAAGACTACTATGCTAACCCTGGACAATACTCAATGCAAGACTTTGAGGATATCTTCCAGGACCGTGACCCCTTCGAGTTTCTCTAGGAGGGGCCTACGGGCCGCGCCCCCGTTATGATTTTGTTATTAAGTTAATTAAGAAAAACCCTTGAGAATGTCAGTGGTTAGGTGTAAACTGGGGGTATGAAAAGAAAAGGAACTGAGAACAAACCGTACATCATTGCCATGCGTGAAATCCGTAAGTCTAATAAGGCTGGCACTCATGACAACCGACCAAAAAGACTACGCACCCGTAGCAATATCAAGAACCGAGCAATCAAGGAGTTTGCATAATGGCATATGTATCAACAGACGGAAACTATGGTGGAGAAGACTCTCTGCACTTTGACCTTTCCGAGCTAAGCAATGAACAATGGGAAACGTTGGACAACATTCCAGACAGCGACCGTTACTACTATGTGTTTGCCATTCTAAATGGTGATGAAGAAACAGCTAAAGAGTATGAGGAGATGTACGCATAATGGCACTAGACTTATTTATTAGAGTAGTAGACACTGAAACAGGTACCCCCACGGATCTGTTCACAGCCCACGACCTTACCTCTGAGCAACTTGGATACCTCCACATGTTGGAAGAAACTTTGATGTTTGGTGGAGAGATTGTTAGGTTTGAGCTTGACAATGTCAGTGGTATACAGTAAACTAAGAGTAACAAAACGAAAGGACATCTCATGGGAGATAGAAGCAATATTGTAATAGTTCAACCAGACAACAGCCGCATTTGGCTCTATGGTCACTGGATGGGTGAAGACAATTATCGTGTAGTTGGTGAGGTACTTAGCCAACGTTTGCGTTGGAATGACGCACCATACCTTGCCCGTATGTTGTTTGACAAAATGACTGAGGGTAGCGTAGACCAAGAAACAGGGTTTGGTATCTCAACTTATATGTGTGACAACGAACACTTTATTATTGTTCTCCGACCAGACCAAACCGTTGTTCTCGAACAATACATTTGGGGACAGAATGAGCTAACTGAGATAACTCCACCTATCTCGTTTGAAGATTTTGTGGGTATCTATGCTTATTCAACTAGTCTCAATGATTTAGCTGTGAACATGGGTGCTAAACTCACACTAGCCTAAACAAACAGAGGGGTGCGACATCTGTCGAATAACGCACAACCCCAAGGGGTGGGCGCGGATCCTGGAAAAATCTTTTTAAGATTAAGTTGACATTGTCAGTGGCATGGTGTAAGCTTATTTATATAAGGAAAGGAAATCCAAATGTCAGTATCAGTAGCAGTAAAGCCAGAAGTAGCAATCCGTATTAGCACCTTCACAGACATCTATCGTGACATCCTCATGACAGCCACCCTTGGTCAAGTCGAAGAGGCTAGCATATGGTATCGTGACGCAGAAGAGGTTGCAGAAGAGGTTGCTCGCAATCTTGACACTACCCTCGAAGTTGGTGCAAGTGTTGTGTCTGCATTCTCACCCCGTGAACGTTGGTCATCTAACGTATCTAAGGCTATCGCATTCTCACTTGGTCATGAGGTCAAGGGCTTGCCAAACAACTACAAAATGGCACAGTCTAGTCTCACACTTGGGTTTGACGCATTGCGAGGACCAAAGACTAACGCATTCGCACGTGCTATTGCTGGTGACTCTGAGGCAGTCGTTATTGACATCTGGATGATGAGAGCAGCTAAGATGAGCAAAGACTCACCAAGCCAAGCTGAGTATCTTCAGTTGTCACGGGCAGTCAAGAATGTTGCCAAAGAGTTTGGTCTTACACCTCGTACTACTCAAGCTCTAATCTGGGTCATCGTTCGGGGTAGTGCTTCATAGGCTACCCCCTACGGGGACGCGCCCCCCGATCCCCTGCTTGTCAAGTTACGATAGCTACAAAAAATCCCCTGAAAATTTGTAGAAAAAAATACCTAAAAAGCTTGACATGGGGTTGAAAACCTGCCATACTAGATATATCAGCAAAACGGCTGGTAACAAATAAGAAGTCAAAAGTTGGCTCACTAAAAGGAAGCAGTAATAAAATGAACGCAGTAATCGGAGAAACCTTCACCACTCAGTCATCTGGTGTATCTGGTGTTGTTGAGGAAATCGTAAAGAACGCAAGTGGCTCAAGCCGTGTACGTCTTACCCTCGCAAACGGTGAAACCCGTTGGACTACCGTCAAGTAAGGTAGCGTAGCAAACCGAAAGCAACGCCTACCTGAGTATGTAGTCAAACTGCTCACTCTAATAAAATAAATAATGAAGCCAATAAGAAAGGAAATCTATAATGGCTCGTTCACTATCTGTGAAAATCCCTACCGCATCTCTAATTGCTGACATTGAGGCATCTCTTGCTAAGATTGAGGTTGAGATTGCTGAATACCCCCAGGCTGTCGAGGCTTACCGTAAGGCTAAGAACGAATACAACGAACTCGTGCTTGCTAAGGTTATTGAGGCTATCAAAGACCCTAAGAACATTGGTTCAGACCCTGAGTCAGTTGTCTATGTAAGCCACTCTCGCTATGGCGGAGGTGTTGATGTTCGTGTAAACACCCATCTGCTTGGACTGCCCGAAGCACCAGAACAGCCTCGTGAGCCTAATCAGCGTGAGTCGTTTGGTCGTGACTACACCACTCGTAAGGACTTGCTGACTCGCAATCTCAAGGTTCTCAAGATGACCTCTCAGGAGGAAGTTTCGGCAACTACCTACAACACGGTGATTGACCTTCTGTAACTTGACCCCAGTCGCACCTGAGCAAGTGTAAAAACTGCTCTCCCAAATGGGATCGACTATTGACAATGTCCGTGGTATACGGTACACTGAATATAGAAAGAAAGGTAACCAAATGCTTATAATTGATGAGATAGACCCCAATAATATTAGTTGGGGAGAGTTAGCAATGTTGACACACAAGACACAGGTTCAGCTGTTTGGATGGTGTGCCTGCGAAGATAACGAGGGTAACGAAAATCCATTCGAAGACTGCACGGGAGGTGCCCATAATGACTAAGGGCCTGTACTACATCACTAGTGGAGAAGCATTCGAGGTTCGTGCAAACAGTGAGGACGAGGCCTTGGCCATTTTCCACGTCTCACAGGGCCACATGGATATCGATGACTATCCTAACTTTGATATCACTGCAGCAGACCTTGATTCTGTAGAGCACATTGAGGCCAGTACTGTAGCAGAGTTTGTTTTAGAATAGAGTTGGCCGTCGGGGTTCTTATTCCTTTCTTTTCCCCGACCGTCGATAAGGGACCTGAGCATGTCCAAGTAAACTGCTCTCTTTTCTTGCCTGGATCCACGCGCCCCCGATTGTAACGGTTTGGTTACGATGCACCAAAAATGTTTGCCAAAACTATTGACAATGTCAGTGGTTGCCTGTATAGTTAGATATGTAAGAAGTTATCCCACAAAAAGAAAGGTGTCTCATGGCACACGAGTTAGAAATCGATTCCGTTACTGGTAATGCTACCTTTGCATCCCTCCGCGAACCAGCTTGGCATGGTTTAGGAACTGTATTTGAGGAAGAAGTTAGCACCAAGAAAATGTTAGAGCTTGCTCACCTTGACAGCTGGAATGTACGTCTCGAAGAGATTGCTATCCCAGATGGTTTCTCAGCAGATAAGACTAACTATTTTGTTGCACGTACCAACCCATTTGACAAGAAGCAGACCGACATTCTTGGTGTCGTTGGTGAACGTTACAAGACTCTTCAGAACGAAGAACTGTTTGACTTTGGCGATGCCCTGCTAGACGGTGGTGGTCGTTGGGAGACAGCTGGAGCCATCAAGGGTGGTCGTCAGGTATTTGGTTCTCTTGCTCTCGAACGTGAAACTGTTCTTGACCCTAACGGTGTATCCGACAAGGTAAACACCTATCTGTTGGTGAACACATCACACGATGGTTCAGTAGCTATTCAGGCAAGCATCACACCTGTTCGTGTTGTCTGTGCAAACACTCTCAACCTTGCTCTAGGTTCTGGTGTAGGTCGTAACCGTGGTGTCAAGCAGTCTTTCAAGATTCGCCACACCCAGACGGCACAGGGCAAGATTGCAGCAGCTCGTGAGGCTCTTGGTATTGCTAACTTGTACATGGATGAGTTTGACAAGATGGCTCAGGCACTGTTTGAGGTAGAAATCACCAATGACAAGTTCCAAGACATCATCCGTGAGGCTTACCCTGTACCAGAAAAAGATGCCAAGGGTTCAATGTCCAAGTGGCAGACCAAGGTCGAACTCATCGAAGACATCTACACGGGTCAGTTCAATCACATGATTGCTGGCACAGCATGGGGTGCTCTCAATGCAATGACCGAACGTCTCGACTGGCACAGGTCAGCACGTGGTGGCAACAACGAGTCTATCCTAGCTTCAGCTTCAGGATTTGACCCAGCCATCAACGCAGAGAAGAACCGACTTCTCAAGGTTGTCCAGAACCTGACTCTGGTATAATCGAATCACCTAGGCATGTGACTAAACTGCCTCTTATCTCTCTGGTGTAGTGGTAGCACAACAGATTCCAAACCTGTTAGTCGGGGTTCGATTCCTCGGGGGGGTGCCAGATCGGGGCGCGATCCATTTTGTCAATAACAAACCTTTCAATCATTACAGTTTGATTACGATAGTGTGAAAAATCCCCAGGGCATCTTTACAATGTCAGTGGTATCTGCCATAATAGATACATGGACAACTTATTCGCAAATGTAATCAACAATGAAGTAATCGACAACTTATCAAATGAGCAGGTAGACATGCTCCTAGACATGCTGAAGGACATCTAATGGCTAAGTATAGTGTAAAGACAACTGTAGATTTCTATGGTGAGGTTGAAGCTGATTCCCCCGAAGAAGCAGAAGCCAAGGGTTGGGATTGGGAAGACCTCATGTATGACGGTGTGTTTGAGATTATCGTAGAAGAGGTTGAAGAAGATGAAGAGGAATGATTTAAAGACTGATACTCTCTATCTAGAGGGTACTAGTGCTAGTTATTTCTATACCCCGAATCCTCCAGGTGTGATTTGGCTAACTGCTGAAGAGGCTGATGAAATGTTTGGCGAGGATGTTCCTGCTAACTGTATAGACGAACTGGAGGACTAATGTCCGAAATGATTGATTGTCCTGCACATGAAGGCAACTACGATTGTCATTCATTCTGTGCAATATGCGAAGGTGAACAAGTATATGACCCGAACGGAGAACTAGGATGGCTCGCCCGAGAGCAAATGAACAATATTGGCACCGTATCTTCCACCAAGGCCCTGTAGAAATTTATGAGGCCCACGACTATCGTGACTTTTACTATCGTGTAGATGTCCGTGGCAAGCGATCCAAATATTTTTGGGGAGAGACTGCCCACATGGATTATCAACGGTATGCGTCAGACAACATGGTGCACAGCTATGTAGTATAATAGAATAACAAGACAATAAAGGAGAGATCTATGGTAACAGTCTATACCAAACCCAACTGCGTACAGTGTACAGCTACTAAGAATTATCTAGATGCGAAAGGGGTAGAGTATAAGACTGTTGATATTAGTATTGATGTTGATGCTTTAGATACCCTGATCGAAAATGGATTTAGATCGGCTCCTGTAGTAAACTACGATGGCGATTGGTGGGCAGGTTTTCAGCCTGACCTTATTGACAACAAGCTTGTAGCTTGATATACTTGAAGTACCTACTAGTGAAGAGAGAGCACTATGGAACTTACATACGAACAATGGGTTGACACTTATAAGCCTATTAGTGATAAGCATGGTCAGCCTAGGATGTTTGAAACCTATGGCGAAGACCTAGACATTGTCAGAGTTGTTGATAACTCATTCTTATGGACATTTGTTGACGGTGGAGACTACAGTGGTTTGTCTGCAGGCTTTAGCTTTGTGAACAGGCTGGGGTACTACATCTGTCAGGTAGCCTATGAAGATGAAAGTTTATATATTGATTTATATGAACCAGACGAATGCGAAAAGTCTGGACACGAATATGAAATGGTAGAACGGTACGACGGTAAAGAGTATGAATGCTGTCAGCACTGTGGAGAAGATAGAGAGAACATCGAACAATATGCTTAAACAATTAGTAACAGATAACTTTGATATCAACGTGTTTGACCGTGCACAGTACAACAATCCAGGATGTGATGAACACGAATGGTTGCTCTGCCCATACCGTCTAGAGTGGGATGGCGATAACTATTCTATTAGTGATGAGATGGAAAGTCTTAACCTGGTTTTGACTGACGACGAAGCTAAACGTCTCACCCTTGGATGGGGACCAGAGCTAGGTGGGGACTATGATGAGGCAGAGGACTTTTGGATCGATGCTAATTCGTTTAAAGACACATACAAAGATATCCCAGTTCAGGTTCGTAACTGGATTGACTTTGTGACCTACAACCTGTAAAATGGAGAGATATGAGAAAACGAGCTACCAAAGAAGAGAAGGTTGCCAAGACAATGGTTGAGCTGGTGACTGACCTCACTCTCGACCTCGACCAAGTGGGAAGGTACGTAGGTGAGCAAGCCACAACCGTAATTTACAACCGACTAGACACAGTAATAGATTCAGCCAGAGAGACTAAGGAAGAACAGATTGAACGATACAACAACATTCGATAACAGGTGCCAGATACTTGGAGATTTCTGGGTAGAGTTCAAGGGTACCGATAGATTCCAAGACTTCATAGACTACAACGACCTAGGACTACCATTAGCATTTGCTCTTGCCACAGGTCTAGTCAAACCAACATCATTGGTGGAGACATATGTGAACGAGACATTCGAATTACTCCTCGCAGCCGTTGGTCTTGAAGACAAGGGGTACACAGACATTGAGGACATACTAGGGTTTGAGACAGACGGGTAGGGGTGGGCGCACATCGTGATCGATTTGTCAAGTACCAAACCTTCAAACCCCCCTTTACGAAGGACCTAAAAAAATCGCTGGAATTTTTGACATTACGATGATCACCAAAAAATCGCAGGGAATTTATCTAAAACCAATAAACCTTAATAACTTTAATAAACCTTGATAGGAGGACCAAATGGAATACATTGTATTAGGCGTATTAGTATTACTTACTATAGGGATCGTAGCTCTCAATATATGGTTTGGTAAGCTATGAGGTTTGGGATGGTTTGGATACCCTGGTTTGATACCGCCGAAGGCGTGGGGGTATTACGAAAGACTACCAATTCCCCCTATATAGTAATAACAATCCCCCTATATATGAATACACAGATATCAAACCTTTATCCTGGTTTTCAGATAATTATCAAACCTTTTCTCCTGGTTTGTGACATTTTTGACACGTTTTTATATGTGATATATATGCCATATAGAGGTTTGGATAGGAAGGTTTGGAGGGTTTTGGAGGTTTGAGAGGGTAGGAGATGGGGAGGTTTGGGACCCCAGGACATTACGAACGCCTAGATATACACGCTCTCTTACACAAACCATTTAATCAGATATCCCAAACCAACAGTAATTTTCATCTCAGTAAGATAATTGTGGATAAATATGTGTATAAAACTGTGGATAACTTTGGTATTTTCGGGGTATCGGCGTAGCGTAGCGAAGCATATCTATCAAACCTTTTTATCGGGATATGGGGGATATCGGGCTATGGGGGATAGCTCATACCAAGGTTATATGCTTCTATATAGAATGGTTTTATATAGGGTGAGGATGGTGCTTTATTTTATACCGCCAAAAAATGCTACAATGGTTTTATGGCTGTAATCTGTGATCTCAATGACACCATTCTGGATGCTCGTCTCAAACCCATTACGAAGACAGTAAAATATCTCCAGAGTTTACGAGAGCCTATCTACATCGTCTCTGGTGCAGACCCTAAAGATCGAGACATGCTGACAGCTATCCTTCGGAGGAACGAAGTTCCTTTTACTCGGTTGTTACTCAATCCATCTGGAAGCGACAATGACTTCAAGTATCGTACAGCAATGAGACTCAAACCTATTAGACTTGCTATTGACAATAACGCAAAAGCTAGAGCCAGGTATGAAGAGGCTGGTTTGAAAACCATTCACCCACGTGATCTTCCTGACATGGATAAGTTCTGGGCATTACAATAAAGAGTATTATCTACTGTTAGCTAAGCTTTTGAATACGTTCAATTATTCTGCGATACCGTTCGACTCCAGGAACAACATCTACCTGTCCATTACGTTCTGCTTCAGCCAACCAGTTCATGTTATTGGTAAGCATTACGATGATCCGTTCACGTTCCCTACGCTTAGCATCTTCAATCATAGGACGGTAAGCAGAGAACTGTTCCCACTCTTCTGACTTGGTCAATCTTTTCCTTTAATAAATAGTTTAAGTGTCTTTCCTTTGTCTTGGATACTAGTCTCTACATTGATATCGTAACGTTCATACTGGATACCCCCACGGTCATCGTCAACCAAGGTAACACGATTAATCTTGGAGAGCAAACGCTTCTCTGCCATCTCAGCTACACGTTTACGTTCAGCAACAAGCCAACGACTAAACTCTGCGATAGCCTGACTCTCATCAATCAATTCATATGAGTGATCACCTGTCTGGATGAGCTGTCCTTTGTAGGCATCCATGACATCTTGTGTTGTAGGTGTGTAATCAGTCACTGTTATTCTCCTCAAAATAGGGGTGGCGATGAGAACCTGATTACGTGTACACAGCCAACCATCCACTGTGCAAGTCCTCATTCTTATGTCGATGTCCACGCCACCCAAATATTATTTTTCTTCCCGATTCGGGTTTGTCTTGTAG
>ERZ869921.341-NODE-341-length-31486-cov-6.910471_pt1 | contig 31486 bp, 47 predicted proteins | sample MGYA00579310_ERZ869921 | MGnify/ENA primary metagenome ERZ869921 (study PRJEB32216, sample SAMN09231816) | wastewater metagenome | place: USA: Maryland | collected 2016-06-21 | study: EMG produced TPA metagenomics assembly of the PRJNA472060 data set (Reclaimed... | reverse complement strand
GCGCGATCTTCGGGCATGGGCGTCAGGGCTGCTGCACGATCGCGTTGGTGCTGCCGTCGGGCCATTTGACGCCCAGGACGAATTTCGTTCCGTTCTTCCCGACGTATAGAACTCCCCGATTGGCGGGCGGTGTGGTCGGGATCAGATAGGCAATTTGCGCTCCGTTCTCGAGGTCGATGATGCCCGGGACACTCACCTCGGTTCCGGCGTATCCGAGGCGCAGCTGCTGGTTTTTCGTCGTGAGCGCGTTGTACCCGATGGCGCTGGACGATGTGTGAATCGCCTGAGCCTGGTCCCCGACGGCAGTCGAGCCCGAGGCCGACGCGAGGGCCGAAGGACCGATCGCCGACGAACCCGATCCGAACGCTTGAGCGTACTGCCCTAGCGCCAGCGAGGCGCCGTTGGTGGCCGTTGCGCTTTGGCCGATCGCAACACCCCCGATCCCGGCCACGTTCACCACTGCGTTTGATCCGATGGATACCGAGTAATTGTTCGCTGCCACGGCACCCGGACCAATTTTCACCGAGTCGGTCCCGGTCCCGGGAGATCTCAAGATTCCGGTGAACACGTTGTCACCACTCCACGAATTAGCCCCGGACAGGTCCGGTCCAGTAACCGAGCCCGTGTATCCGTTGTACGACGTTACCCCGGCCATCGGGAGGTTCGTGGTCGACCCCTGACCGAGCAGCACCCAACGCGCGATCGTTCCGTCGTAGATCAGGAACATCAGCGAGTTCCCGGTACCGGTGAGGTCGCCACCCGAATACGTCCGGATACGGTTTGCGGCGACGGGATCGATGCCGCTCTCATTCGCCCAGGTAACCGGGTACCCCGTCGCGTTGTGGACCACGAGCACTCGCCCTGCGCTCCCCGATGAAATACCGTTGACCGTGAACGCGGCGGTGGGGCCGGAGGCGATCTTGAGGAAAGCGCCGGCCCCAGGATCGACCCCGGCATTTACTCCGTTCGCGAGCGCTCCGGATGAAGTCATGCCCCACCGCAACGGGCCGTTAACAGTGCTTTCGCCGACCAGCGTTGGAGTGCCGATCAGCGAGTTCGTGTGCTCCTGGCTGACGGTTTTCCCTCCCGTCTGGAGCCCCCCAGACGAGTAGACCACGACGTTGCTCAGGACGGCGCCTAGAACCTTCCCACCGGACGCGTAGATCAGGCCGTTCGAGACGGTGACTCCGTTCAGCAATCCCCCGGTCGCGTGAACCACAGATCCGGTGATCGTCGATCCGCTGATCGTCCCTCCGGAGAGGTTCCCGATCGTCCCGTGATAGACCGCATTCGAGATGACCGGCCCGAGGATCATCCCTGGCACCCTCACGATGTGGTTGATCGCTCCGAGGATGATGTCCCAGGGCCCCGTGGCCGCAGCACCCTTACCGAGGACGACGGCGTTGGAGTACCCATTGTCGGTCGCCCCCTCGCCGATGACGATCGAGCGCTGTCCTGCCGCGGTCGCGTACGCGCCCACCGCGGTGGAGGAAACGCCGGTCGCGGCGGCGCTGGCCCCAACCGCTGTCGAGGCCGCGGCCGAGGCGGTGGCGAGAGCGCCGAACTGTTCCGACTCCCCGCCCGCTCCGGGAGAGCTGAACGCGGAGCCCTTGTTGACACCGTTCGATGTCGTCACCGAGAGCAGGACTACGGGCGCGGTGAACGTTTTCGGTCCGGTGACCGTCTGCGTTCCGCTCTTGCTGAGGAACTCGGCGAGCACGGGCGTGGCGGCGTCGAACGCATTCGACAGAGCGTTGTCCCGAATCGTGCGCACCAGCTCATCGGCCACGAAGCGCCGCACGTTCTGCGCCTCTGCGGAGGCCGGGACGCGCACGGTCACCATGTTCGTGACGTTCGCGTTCGTCGAAAGCGTCAGCGTCGCCCAGTTCGTCAAGGAGCTCGCGGCGATCGTCTGGTTGAGCTGCCCCCGCAGCGAGACGACATTCGAGGCCGGCATGCCGAGCGCCAGGGGACCGGCGAACGGGTACGACGCGAGATGCGAGTACAGGTTGGTCGCGGCTGCCGCGATCCCGTTGGTCGCCGTTCGAATCTGCGTCGCTGGGGTCGCAACCGAGTTCGTCCATGTCCGGGTGACCCCGTTGACCGTCAGACTCGACCCGGGGGCGGGCGCGTTCGTGATGGTGATGAGGAGCGTGACCAGGCTGTCCGCGACGGCCGCGCGCATGAACATCCAGCAGCCGAGGAAAACGATCAGGGGTTTCATGGATCAGACGAGGGAGACGATGGTGTCGAACGCGGTGCCCGAGTTATCCACTCCGATGAGCCGACCGAACTGACCGTTGGGCGATTTCAGGAGGATGGTTTTTCCCGGAGCATTCTCGCTGCGTACCGCGTCCCCGATCAGGGCGGCGGTTTGCTCGGCCGTCAGGAACAAGGGATCGCCAGGGATCGGGCTGTTGGCGGGTTCACCGGTGCCGTCCTCCCGCAGGAGGATCGAGGTGGCACCCAGCGTGATCCGGCGCGGGCTCGCGTCCGTGGTGACAGCGGAGAACACCAACCAGAACTCTCGCTCGAGCGCTCCGTCGATCGGCCACCTGGTTTCCTCCGATGTCCAGGCGAATACGGCGTGCTGATCATCGCCGGACGACCACTGGTCGGTGGTCAGGTTCTGGTTGAGCTGAGCGAGCGCGATCGTTTTCGTCGCGTACACGATCGCCGTCCGGGTGGCAGCGTCCCGAACCTCGGCCGTGATCGAAGCAAACTGGCCGATGGCTATCAGCCCGAGATCGCCGACGAACAACCCGATCTCAATGCCGAGATCGGTGCCCCGCCAGATCGCCGGGGCATCGCCGGTGACGGCGTCCAGGATCGGGTCCTGCCGGGTCACGTCGATCGCCAAACGAACACGTCCGCGAGTGTAAGAGACAGCCATGGTCAGACGGTGGTTTTGACGTTTGCACCCGCGAGCCGAGGATTCGCCGTGAGGACCTCAGCCCCGAGGAACGAATAGCTCCAGACCGTGGTGAGTCCGATGTGCTGCAGGAGCTCGACGCGAACGGTCACCGCGTTCGGGATCCACCGGCCGGAGCTGAGTCCAACGGAGACGTTGGTGATGAACTCCAGGGTTCCGGACGCCGGGATCGACGCGGGATGATCCAGGACGAACACCTCGGCTTCTCGGAGCGAGGAGTGCAATCGAGTGACCTGGAACGCGATTTCGAGCCGGTACTGTCGTCGGGCGAACTGCGCGCCATAGGTAGCTCCGATGTAATCCGCCGTCTGGATCGCTCGCGTCTGGCCAATGCGGAAACCGGAAGGGCTCTCGGCCCCTCCTCCGGAGATCACCACGCTGTCCATCCGGACCTTCATCGTCAGCTGGTGGCGACGGAGAAGAGGGGTTGGGCGGCGCCGGCGATGAATTGGCGGGTGGCGATCCACTTCGCCGTCGCGATCCGAGGGTCCTTCGGATTGAACAGCATTCCGCCCTCCTTCATCTGCGCTTTCTTGATGGTGATCGCGACGCCGGTACCTGTGAACACCAGGTCGTTCGCCCCCGCCTGAAGGCTGCGGCCGCGCGCGTTGGTGGCACCCTGGAGGCGCATCGCGTCGAGGAACTGCTGCTCCGTGATACCCATGGGCTGGCAGCTCGCGCTGACGGCCAGTGACGCGAACGTGTAGTCGACGATTCCGTCGTCGTCCGTGGTCACGGGGTTGAGCGAGAGATCGAACGAGATTTCCCAACCGGCGAACGTCTTGATCGCGTCCCACGGCGCCACGGCACCCCAGGCGGCCGCGTAGGGCTGCGTGAGGATCGACGCCGGGTCGAACGTCGCGTCCGAGAATGCCTGCGCCGCGATCGCGAACGAGTTCCCTGCGGTCGTCCAGGCCTCGTTGTTTTTCCCGAGGCAGGTGAACTCGACATCACCGAGCAGGGTTTTCGTCGAGCTCAGGCTGATGGCGGGCATCTGCGTGATCGCCGCCGACGAAAACGTGATCTTCCGGCCGCTGAGGGTCTGGATAACCAGGGGGAGATCGACGGCCCCGAATACCGAGGCGCCGAGGACCGCCGATCCGTACGGGTACAGCGTGGCTAAGTTCTCCCACTCACCAGCGGGGGTGAACTTGACCTTGATCGAGCGCTCGATGACGCGTTCGTCGACCTTGCCGTGCGCGGCGGTCTCGACCTGGAACGTCTCCAACCCGACATCCACGGTGATGTCGCCCTTCGAGTAAAACGTGCAGCCGTTGAACTGGATCACGGCCGGGCCGCGGAGAATGGTAGAGCGATCGATCATGGCTGGGAGTGGTTACGGGATGTCCAAGGAGGCAACGTCGGAGGCGATGTATCCGGAGCGAAAAGCGCAGGCGCGAACCGTGACCCCGGAGGCGGCCGCGAACGGCGCGGCGTAGAGAATCGCGGCCGGGTTTCCCGACCACGGATGGGTGCCGTCGATGGTGTACCGGATGACGGCGGCGCCGTCGGCGCATGCGATCGACACCGTCGCGGCCGCGGTGATGGTCGGCAGAGGGATCTTCGTCCCGATCGTCGCGCGCTGCTGGTACGTCTCAAATTGAACGTCGTAGGCGACCGGCGCGAACGGGTCCTGAACCGGAAGAATGAACGGCGTCGCCGCGCTCAACGGACTGACGATCCCGTGCGGCTGATACTGGAACAGCACGCGCCCGATCCGCAGGGCCAGGTCCAGCGCGCGGGGACCGGACGAGTTGAGCGCCGGGTGCTCCAGGACACGGATTGTCGGCTGCAGCCGAAGCACCGGTACCGGGAAATCCGTCGACTCGGCATCCCCGACCATCTGCATCACCACGGCGCACAACCCAACCCGTCCGGCGGCGGAGGACACGAGCCCGAGGGCTTGATTTACGTCCGCGGTGATATCGCCGCGCTCCTCGCCGATGACCTCGTAAAGCCCGACCTCCTCGTCGGCCTTCAAACGGTCGACAATCTCGCGTTGAACGTCGGTGAGGAACGTGTCCATTACGGGATCCGGAGGAGCAGCGAAGTGCCGCCGCGGGTGGACAGGCGCGAGTCGGAGTTGAACGGGAGCGTTCCGGTCGGGAGCCGGATCCAGGTGTTCGAAATCCCGTCGTCGGCCGCGTAGCCGTTGAGCGTGACCGCCTGGCTCCAAACCCCGTCGTCCTCGGCCAGCATTTCCGTGATGGTGTCAAACGACCTGGGAAGGGCCTGTGCGAGCACGCCCGCGATCGCGTCGTAGACGGCGGTCAACGCGTCGCTGGGGATTTCAGCGGCCTCCGTCTGCAGGATCACGTCGAGCCGCACCGGGTCATCCGAGGAGATCGTGATGTAGCCCTTGTTCGAGACAGATCCATCTGACCAGGTCACGACGTACGACCCTCGCTCGAGCTCGATCGTGAAATTGCCAACCGCGTCGCTCGACGTCCGGCGTTGACCGGCCGAGACGACATAGCCAGAGCGCTTGTACGGAGCGTTCCGGGTCTCGAATGTGATCGAGGTCGAGAGCGCGACTCCCGACAAACTCCTGAGCGTCCCGGTGAGTGTGGCGGACATCAGGCGGCCTCCGGATTCGGGTTGGACTTGCGGTCGGCCTGGCGCATGAGAAACGAGCCCACGGCGCCCTGGGCGGCCTCGGCCATTTTCGCCTCGGGAGGGAGTGCGTCGGGGTGGGCGGGAATGCGCACCGACCGAGCGAGCCAGTAGAACACGTCGTTCCCGAGCGTGGAGCCGGTGTGGACGACCTTGAACCCGCCCTTGACCTTGCGGATGCGGATTTCGGATCGGCGCGCAGCCACCAGCGCCGGGCCCTTGCCCGGGATGATCGTGAACTCCAGGTCGTCGAACTCGCCCGCCCGCTTCCCGTACGCCTCGGCCTTGGCCGGGATCGTCAGGAACTTCCTTGTCGTCGGTCGAACCGTTCCGCCCTGGTACTGGAGTCGGAATCCGAGCGCATTGATGGAGACCATCGCACCCCAGCTCTCGGAACGCATGTGCGTGCTCCGCGCCGCGGCCGCCCAAAAATTCTGCCGAGTCCCTCCGAGCTTGTTCGGGTGCGACGCGTTCCGGGCGAACAGGTGAGCTCGGACGGTGTTTACCACGGCCCTCCCAGCGACGGAGCCCAGGCGGCTGGGACCGATGCTCGCGGCGATCCGCCGCAGCTCCGGGGTGACGTTCTCCCTGATTGAAATCTGGATCACGCGATCTCCTCCGGAAGGTTGGCGGCGAATTCCTGAGTCTGCGGGACAACCACGGTGTCGCGATCGATGAGTCCGAGATCCATCGCGTCGTCACGCGTCACGTCCATCACGTCCATCCCGGAGTTGAACGCGAACGGGGGATAGGGGTTGTGGAGCGCGTCGGAATCAAACCCGCCGGCGCCGTCCCCCAGGGCCTGCCAGATCGGCGAATCCTTGAGCGCCACCATCCGCCCGCTTGATCCATACGCGGAGACCGCGTCCGAATCTCCGGACTCGCGCGCAGCCGCCAGCCAGCGCACGGACCAGTCCCTCTCGTCCTTGCGAGACTCGGCGCGAAACAGTTCGCTGGCTGGCCATTCGTCCAGGACATCGGCGTCCTGTCCCTGCATCCAGTGACCGTAGCCCTGCGCGATCTCGCGATTCGTTTTGATCACCAGGTTGATCCGCTGGTCGCTGGACATGTCCTCGATCGTGCCGCGTTTCTCGGGATCAGGCTGGTACCCGAGCGAGGTGATCAAATCCCTGAGCTCCATGCGCGCCGTCGCCGGGTCCAGTCCGGTGGTCACGTTCCCGTCGGGATTCTCGGGCGTCACGCGATCCGCGCGCTGCTCGGTGGTCGGGTTGAGGATGCGCTCGATTTTCGCCTTCGCGGAGTTCAGCCAGGTCGTGAGCGTATTCCGGGCCGAGAAGAACGAGGACCGCAGAATGCCGGCGTCGATCTGCTGCAGCTCCGCGGTCGACAGGTGCGTCGGCAAGGCCTCGCGGACGGCATTACGCCGGAGGGCCTCGCGGAACGGAATGAGGTCGCCCAGCTCCATCAGTACGTCCCTCCAAGGCCCGAGAAATCGTGGCGCGCCGTGCCGGAGCGAACCAGGCGCACCGCGTTCCCGGACGCGACGGCGGCGGTGCTGGCGATGGTGGGCTGTACGATCGAGAACCGTCCCGCGGCAACGTCGCGGAAGAGAGCGATCGCGGCGTCGTTCGCGGCCACGCGATCCTCGGTCAGCAGGGAGCGGCCCACCGGGAGCCGGGTGAAAGCCTCGAATCTCACCCGAGCCAGTGCCGCCCGCTTCAGTTCGTCCGGAATCTCGGTGAGGGTCGCGGACAGCTGGTTGGAGGTGCGGGCCGCGATGTACCCGCGCACCTCGTTCGTGATCTCGCTGATGATGGCCGCCAGTGGGTCACCCTGGCCGCCGGCTTTCGCCGCGGTCTGGACCGCGGTCTTCTCAGCTCCGGAGAGGGAGCTGAGAACATCGTCGGTGGTGAGGGTGATCCACATGGGGCTACGAAAAGGGCGCCGACCTCGTCGGACGGCGCCCGGTGATCAAAAGCCAGGGCCGTCAGGAGACGGTGAATTTCCGGATGCCGCCGGTGAACGTGATCTTCGTCAGCTCGTAGAAGCTGACGGTGATGTCGTACAGTTTCGCGCCGACTTGCTGGCTGTAGACATCGACGTCGCCACCCGATCCGCTCGGCGTGACGAACCGCTTGATGTGACTGGGGTCCTCGGTGCTCTGACCGGAGGCAGCGTTGAACATCAGCACGAGGTTGGAAACGACTTCGGACTTGGCGCTCGAGCTGCTCTGATACCGAGCCTTGCTGCGCATCACCTGCTCAACGCCGAGCCAGGACGCGACCTCGTCGGGGGTCATGTTGGCGCTGCCAAAACCTCCGGCACTGGCCTGGGCGCGGTGGGCGAGCATTCGCTTCGACCACGCGGTGTCGCCGTAGCCAACGCGATTATCCGGAACGCCGCTCGCGTTTCGGGCCACGATGAGCTCGGAGGCGACATCCTGGTCGGGATCCTTCCCGGCGGTGGTGTCCCACGTTTTCGCGGTGTTCACGGCCGCCGCGCTTAGGAGCGCGATCGCACGCCGGAGGCTGTTGCGTTTGAGCCGGCGGAGCAGTTTGGCAACGGCGTTGCGTTCCCAGTCCGGTGTCGCGCCCACTTCGTCGAGATCGACACGAAGCGTGAGCCCGCGATTTTCCGTTCTGGCGGTGACCTTCGTGGACTTGTACTCGACGCGCTTGAAATCGCCTCCGATGGCGCGCAGGTCGTCGTAAAGCTCGGAGTAGAACTCCTCGGCATTCACCGAGGTCGCGTACTGGAAGTAGCGAGACACCGGCGTCTGCGGAGCGAAAAATTCCAGCTCCGCATCGATGGCGGCATCGCGCCAGCCGACCGCATACGCGGTGAGCGGCTGAGAGAAAAACGCCTGGTTGAACCGGCTGTCGTTCGCGAGAGCGAATTGACCAGGCTGCAGATCCTCCGTGGAGGAGCGAATGCCATCCAGCGCGTAGGATTGAGCGTCGATGCGATGGAAGCCGCGCGACGCGCACTCGTTGGCGAGAGCGACGCTGAGCTCCATAGGAGGGGAGGTTTTCATGATCGGGTGTTGCTGTGTGGTGTCGAGACGAGGATCTACGGTGAAGGGGGGGGCGTCTTGTTACTGGGTCTTCCAGGCCCCGATCGGGATCATCTCCAATTCGTCGCCGTCCGTGGCGGCAACGGCAGCCGTGGCGATCCCCACGACGTAGTAGTTGCCCGCGCCGACCGCGATCTTCTTGACCTTCCCGCCGGCGGCCGGGACCAGCACGTCGCCGGCGGCCAGAGCGCTGGAACCGTCGGTGACCGCTTTGGTCGTCCCAACGCAGGCGGCGATCGCCTTGCATGCGACGGGATCTTCGGCGGCCTGGGGATCGTCGGTGGCGATGTAGAGCGGCGTATCGACCGCGGCGGTCACCGCAACGTGTTGGTCGTCGGAACCCCGTTTGCAGAGGAGATAACGGGCGGAGTGCGCCGCGTCCGCGCGGAAATTGAGCACCCCGTTCGCGTGGTCGCCCTCGGCGATGTTCGCGAGGATGGCGCGTCGGGTTCGGTGGCGGAAACCAAAGCCGGCAAAGATGCCGGAAAAGGTTGCGGCGAAGGCAACCGCGATGAGCGAGAGAGCTTGTTTCATTCGAACGAGAGTTAGGGTGAGCGTTTCGGTGGAGAGATCGGGTGGAATTGGCGCACTTAGGCTTTGGAATCGGCAGCCCTTTTCAGCCGCGCGGCTTCCTCCGCCTCCTGGCGCTTCTTTTCTTCGCTGGAGTCCCAAGCGATTTGGTCGCGCGCGACGATTGCGGCGGTGGCGGGATCGAGCCCGGCGGAGATCTTTTCCTTCACGAGCGCATTGAAAGCGCTCGGGAATTCTTCCGTCTTTTTGGGTTCAGCCATGGATGTTTCGGGTTGGGGGTTCTGGTGGTTGAATGGATCGATGGGATCGGGGGTAGAATCAGGAAGCCTTCGCCGCCATCTGCTCGTGAAGCGCGGGGTGCGAAGTCACCGTCAGTTTCCAAGCTTCGTCCCAGTCCTTGGCCTTCCCGGTCCGAATGAGCTCGTTCGCCAGCGCCGTGACCTGCCGAGCCGCGGTGGCCGGCGTGTTGTTCGCGTCGGCGCGGCGATCGCCAGTCGCGGAGCCAGAGGTCTTGTGCTTCGTCGCCTCGTTGGCGAGCGCGGCGGCCGCGGCCGAGAAATCCGCCGCCGAGAGGATCGACTGGATACGGGCGTCACGATCGGCGACGGCGACCTTACCCTGAGCGATCGCGAGATCGACCACGGCCCCGGCGTGGGCCTTGCGCTCGTTCCCCAAGGCGGTCTGCGCGGCGACCAGGTCGGTGTCGGATTTGGTCCGCGCCGTCTTCTCGGCCGTCAGATCGCTCTCCAGAGCGGTCACGCGGCCAGCCAGCTGGGCCTTCTCGTTCGCCAGCGTGGTGCCCTGATCGGCCAGAGCGCGCAGGCGTTCGTTGATGCGCGCGAAAACGGCGTCATCGGTCGCCTCGTTGGCGAGCGTGATTCCCTGGGCCGCGAGCAGCCCGATGAGCAGGTGTTTCATGGTGATGTCGTCAGTCGGTGATCCGTCGCACGGTGCCGACAATGCACCGGTCCCGGGCTTAGAGGTTACCCCCTCGGGGGTGCGTTCGTGGTTCGCCAGAGCCTCTCCACCGGAGAGGTTCGGCCTGTCGGTGAGGGCCACGGAAAGGAGCCGCACGGGCCGGCAGCGGATCGGGGATCCCTCTGCGGGGGTGCCCATCGTTTCAACGATCCAGAGCGGGGAAAGCTTCTTCATCCCCTCGTTGGCCACGGCGGCCTGCCCCTCGTCGAAAAGGTTCAACTGCGCGTACAGACCGTCATCCCGCGCCTCGAGGCGCCCTACGGCGCCGACGGCGGTCATGTTCCCAAGCGCCGCGCCGCTCTCGGGAGCGTGCTTAGCCAGGTCGGGATGGCCGACGTACACGGGGGCGGATTTGAATGCCCTTTGGAGTGTTCCAAACAACCCGTTGAACGACGCGGCGAGGCGTTCCGATCCGGTCCGGTCCAGGACCTGGATCCAGGTTTCCCGACGCAAACCGGAAGCGTCTTGGACGGTCCGGTCCTTCGGGTGCTCGCCGTACCGCGCCAGCCGGACCCACCCACGGGAATCCGGTGTCCATTCGTTCTCGATCCCGACCTGTGCGTTTTGGAGCCTCATAAGGGGTGCTGGGATACCGTTTAAAACTCGCGTGGCCCCGTTTAACGCGCGTCCTGGCGAAAAAGTGGGGTGGTGGTAGCCAAAATTCGTCCTAGGGGCTTCCTGGGGCCTTGCCACTCGTGAGGCCGGAGACCATGGCCGAGCCCTGGATGGCGGAGATCGCCTGCGCCGCCTCGGGGTCCTGGAGGATGTCGGATTGGATCGACGCCCAGCGCTCCAGGAGCGCCTGGAGCCGCGCCCGCCGAATCTCCGGGTCCTGGATCGCTTCGATGGCCGCCAGACGCCGCCGCAGCGGGGCCAGGTCGTCAGCCATGGCCATCCCCAGCCGGCGGCGGGCGGCCGCGATCGGCCCCTCATTCTCGAACGCCGGACCCGCCGGATCATCCTCGACCTGGTCGACCTGGTCGGCCGGAGCCGGGGGGGTCGACGCTCCCGGGGCCTGGGCGGCAGCCTCGGCCTGCCCCAGGACCTCGTCACCCTCATCGGCCTCGGTCCACCCGAGCCGCTCGGCGGCATCGCAGGCTCCGATCTTGAACCCTTTACCGATCAGGAATTCGGCCCCCTTGATATCGGAGTCGATGTTGAGCCGGCGCGGTGGCGATAACCGGAAATACGCCAGCGGCTCCTCGCCGAACAGGTACCGGATCAGCGGCCGGTCGATTCCCTGGTTGAGTGTCTCGTTGATCAGTTCCGCGTCATCCGCCAAAAACGCGTCCTTTTCGTCCGTCTGCAGGCTGGCACCCACCGATCCGGAGCCGGCGGACTGCGTAGCGAGATCGGAACCGCGGAAAAGTTTTGCGTACAGCCGATCGGCATACTCCACCAGTCCGGGAAACGGCAGGGACGAAGCGCCGCCGCCCTTGGCCTCGATAAGCGAGATGTCCGCGTCCTTGTTCGTGACCGCGATCCAGTTCGACGCGAATTCCGAAAGCGCGTTCTCGAACGCGTCCCACTCGGGAGAGTTGGGGTTCGCCGTCGTTTTGCCGTGGATACCGGGGAGCCCGAACCGCTGGCAGAATAACATCCAGGAGCCGGCGGCCATCCATTTGCCCAGGTAGGCGACGGAACACTGCCGCATGAATCCGTGCCCCACGGTGACGAGCCATTCGCCCGGTTCCATCGGCATCCCGTAGAGCGCGGCATCGCTCGGCAGGAAACCCAGGCGGCCGCGGCGGGCCTCGAAAAACCACACCGGGCAGTGCCAGGTTTCGAACGTGACCTCGCGTGCGGCCGCGTCATCCACGCGCAGGACCAGCTCCTGCACGCTGTAGCGCATCGCGTGCGCCAGCACCATCTGCCGGATCAGAGTACGGATGCCGCCGGACTCGTCCTGGTCGGTCACCGACCGGGCCCGGATGTTGTCGTACGCGTACCGCAGTGCCTTCGCGTGCTCCTCCGCCCGCGGGGTTTCCTCGGTGGTTTGGATGTCCCATTGGAGCCGGGCGATGTCGGCCTGCCGTTTGGAGAGGTTGCTCGCCAGCTCACCGTCGCGCTCGATCATGATTTCCCACGTGCGCGCCGCCCCGCGCAGCTCCCCGACCCGGAACTGGTTCAGTTGCTCCCCGAGCGTTGCCATCGTCAGGCTTGGCAGCGGCGAGTAGCGCATTCGGATCGCCTGCTCGATCCGTGCCGGGTTTAGGACGGTGGATTGGGGATTCACAGCGGGACTCCTCCTGTCGGGGAAACTGGACGTTGAGCGACCACGGTGCGCATGACCAACGGCCCGCCGGTGGTCAGCGCCCGGAGCGCGTTCTTCGTGCCGTCGAACGTGTCGCCGTGCCGGCCCGAGGAATCCACGGCGGTCTCGTACAGTCCTCGGTTTTTTCGGACCAATCTCCAGTCCTCCTTGACGTACTTCTCGGGCGGAAGCGTGAGGTGATTGTCGTTCAGCTCGGAGACCAGCTGGTCGCCGAGCAGCGTCTTCATGTTGAGCGCCTCGTCACTGCCCGGGATCGAAGCGGACTCGGAACCGACCACGAGCTCGACGGGGATCAGGGCCCGGAGTTCCTGCTGACATTCTGTCGCGAAATACCGTTCGTTCGTCGCGTCGATGCACAGCCGACGCGCCGGAGTGCCTCGGGCCCTTACGGTCTGGATCAGCCGGCGAAACCTCTCTTTCGCGATCGCGGGGTCCTTAGTTTTCCAAGCGACAATGAGCCGAACGATGAACTCGACCCCGTGCCGCTCGGCGATGGTGAACGCGGTCGGATTACTCTCCTCCTTCTCGGTGGTGGCGAGATCGACGCCCAACCCGATCGGCGCCTCCGGGTGGATGTGGGTCTTGAGAAACTCGATAGCCTGGTCGAAGTTGGAATCCTCGATGACCTCGACGAACGCGCACTTCCCGACGCCGCGCGCTTGAGCCGTCTGCAGCTCGATAATGCCGCACGCTGCCGTGCCGCCGAGGACGTGCTCGACCTTGTAATTGCGGCGCCAGGCGTCCTTGTCGTTTGCGCGACGGTAGTGGTCCTCGGGCGTGAGCTCGGCCCCCGTGCGCCGATCGAAAAGTTTCTGGCCGGCGGCCCAGGCGTCGAAAATGTCGACCCGGTGAATGAACTCGCCGAGCTCGCTCGTGTACCAGTTCCCGACGGGGCTCACGAGGAACTGCGTGCCCAGCGGCGCCGCGGTCAGCTCGTAGCTGTAGTGCGCGTCGTCTTTCGGGGGAGTCGTTGCACCGATGAACTTGAAACTCCGATCGGAGCTGATTATCGGTTCGAGCGCTTCCCACAGATCGCGGAAATCCGGGATGAACCCGAACTCGTCCAGGACCACCGTGCCGCTCCAGCCGCGCGCCGTGGCAGGGTTGGGCGCAATGACCTGCGTGCGCGAATACGTGGTGTTGTCGTGCCAGAGCCGAAACTCCAGCCGCTGGTTCTCGAACAGCTCCGCGAAATCATCGATCCCGAGATCGTTGGGGACGCCCTTGTGTGTCGCGGCGTTCGCCGTCTCCAGGATCACGCCGGCCTTGTCCTGGCGCTCCTGAAACGCGCGGATCGCCGCCTGCATCACCTGCGATTCCTTGAGGACGATTTCGCGCCCCAGCAGCAGCGAGGCCGACGCGTACGTCACCAGTCGTCCGCGCGTGCCCATCATCTCGTCGATCGCGCCCTCCGAGAGCACGGTGGATTTCCCGCCCTGGCGGCGCCAGAGCAGGAAAAACGAACGCAGGCGGCGCATCGCCTGCAGTCCGGCGATCTGGTACGGGCGGCGCTTCACGCCTGGACCTCCGGGATTCCGGCAGCCAACGGCTGATCCAGCTCCTCGAACATGAGCTGCCGCAGGGCCGCAATCTTCTCGGCGTTCGTGGCCTGGCCGTCCGCGATCTCCGTCGCCCGATCATTGCGGCGCCAGCGCAGGAACAACTCGCACGTCTCCCGCTCGTACCGCTCCCGATCGAGCTGCAGCTGCTGCTCACGAATCGCGAGATCGCGCGCACGCTGCTCGGTCTGCAGCCGCAATTTCTCCGCCTCGATGTCCTGATCGCGCCCCTTCTGCAGGAGCACGAACAGGGACTTCACTTCCTTGGCCTGCGAATGGGGCGATATCGCCAGTTCGAACGCCCTTTGACGGATGGCGTCGATGGTGGCCGCGTCGAATTTCCCGGGGCTCGCCGCCGCCTCGGCCGCCACCTCGTTAGCCATCGTCACCGCGTTCGCTCGCCGGCGGATCAGCGCGGGCGCACAGACTTCATTCCAGAAACCGGTGAACGTGCCGAGCCCGACCTGGATGCCGAACTCGTCCGCGACGCGCTTCTGTGCGACGTGGTACGGCATGCCGCTCAGGAGCCATTCGGCGAGCTGGGCCTGCTGCTCCTCCGGGAGGTTGAGGAGCTTCGCGTCGCTACGTGGCTTCGTCATCGGGGGATCAGATTCCGCGCTCCGAAAGCGCCGCTGTGCCGGCGTCAGTGATTTTCCAACGCACCGTGTGAGCGAGCCTGTCGCGCACGCTGATCGCCAGCGGCTGCGGGCCCTCCTCGAGGAAATTGAACGCGATGCTCATCTCCGATCCGGTCGGGGGAGGTGTGACGGTCAGACGGAGATCGCTCCGCAGCTGTTCCTCGGGGGTCAGGAGCCCGTCGGCCACGCGGAGCAATTTCAGGATTTGGAGGGGCAACGTCATGAGTGGGGAGCTGTGGGGGGAGGGAGCCTTTTCAGGATCTCCGTCAGTTGAATCGTCTGGCGGTCGAGGGTCTGGCTCTGCAAACGGGTCTCCACCTCGACGGCGGACAGCGCCTTATCGACCCGGTTGATTTTCTCGTGGAGGTCTCCGACATCGCTCCGGCTGTTGGTCTCCACCGCCGAGAGGCGGCGATCGACCTCGGAGTTCCGCGCCTCAACCTCGCGACGGGTGATGAACAGCGTCAGGACTCCCATGCCGAGCCCGACGAGCGACGACGCTCCGACCGCGACGATCGCGATGACACCCCCGGAGTGGTCCGCTCCGGACGCTCCACTGATTTCGGATGCCGCGACCGCGCCCGCTCCGGCGGTGAGCACGAACAGCATCACCAATCGCGTCCGGGTCATCGCGCCTCCGACCGTTTGGGAGCTCCGTTGTCCTCGCCATCCGATGGGACGGTGATCGGCATGCTGGGCGGTCCTCCGGAAACAATCGGCGTGTGGATGTACGGAGTGATCGTCAGGTTGGAATTCGAGTGCGATGGGGGGAGCGGCTGTGGCACTGCGGATGCCCCAGGAACACCGAGCAGTTCAGTGGGCATCCCTTGCGACTTCGCGTAACCCTTCGCGAAATCCTTGGAAGCGTCCGCGAGCTTGTCCACGACTCCGACGAATCCCTGGATGGTCTGTTGCTGGGTTTGCTGATTGATCACCGCCGCCTGCACCGCGTTCGGGTCGACATCCGAACTGAGGTCGTCGACGACAATTCGTTCACCGCTGGAGGTTTCGATCACCAGCCGCTGGATGTGGTACTTCTTCGGCGTCTTCACCTTGACGTGACGAACCCCAAGTGGGGTCGGCATGTCGAATTGGAAAACGGATGTGGCCGGATCAGGCGTTGCGCAGCCGACAACGGAAAGCGCGAGCACCAAAAACAGCACGGCCCCTCCAGTGAAATCCACCGCCTCGGAAACGATCGACGGGGGCCTGTAAGATGGGGGCTGCTTCGCCTCGACTTCGCGCGCGATAGCGTCCCGCTGACGATCCCCGAGGAACGCGGCATCGCCTCCGACCCGCGCGAGCCTCTGCATCATCTCCAGTCGGTCCAGCTGCCATGCGATCGCGGATTTGTGGATCCAACTGAGCGCCAGCCCAAAGAGGAATACCAGGAAACCGGTGATCGTGTACCCATACGATCCGGAGCCCCAGCTGGAGTGGAGAATGATCCCAGCGAGTACCGTGATCAGGTGTCGGAGGGCGGATGTGACGAACGGAGTCATCGGGTGCGGCGGATGGAGACAGCCGCACGCGGATGATGTTGGGACCCGGCGAGGAGGGGCGCCGGGGAGGAGTGTCCGTCGTGCGGCTGTCGTTCAGTTCGAGCGACCAACATCGCGCGCAGTTTGCGCGCGAGCGCTCAATGCCGCACGCCCCTCAGGGGGAGGTGTTGGAACGCCACACGATCATCGAGACGATGACCATTACGGCTCCCACACCAGCCGCAAATGCGGTGGGAAGAAAGAGTGCGTCCCACCCTTGGGTGACATCGCCGGATCGCTCCAGCATCCACGAAAAACCGTACGTCCCCCCGATCATCAGAAACAATCCGACGGCGAGGATGGTGAGCAGTCCGAAACGCGCGATCGATTTGTTGTAAGGTTTCATCGGGAGTTCGCGTTATCCGACCCACGTACTCATGCATCCCCACATTCGTCAGCGGACACTAGAACGGATTCTCGCCGAGGTTCTGAACGACATCCTCGACGAGCTATCGGTTTCGGAACTGGTCGGCATTGCTCTCCGCCAGCGCCGCTCCGGTAGGCCGCGCAAATCCGTAAGTGCCACACAGCGCCGCCCATCCCCTCCGCGTTGTGCGCGGAAGCGCCCGGGCTGATCTGTTCGCGCCCCTTCACCCTTTGCCCTTGGATTTCTTTTTGGACCGGCCATCCGCCGGCTCCAACAACTTTTTCCAATCGGGTGGAAGCACAACCGAGCCGTCGTCGTGAACGCAATTCTCGACGAACGTTTTCGCGAGCAGTCGGATCAACGCGCTCTTTGTTGTCCCCGTGCGTTCAGCCGCGATTTCGAGCCGCCGTTCCGTCTCCGGATCGAGTCGCACTGGTAGTTGAGAGCCGAACGCCATGGGCCTCGTGTATAGCAGTGCGATCTTTTGCGCAATCCTCTCTTGACCGTACTGTGTAGCAATGCTACACATTGGCCCGTGGCCCAACAGAAACGAAAACGAAGGTTCGGGGCGGTCCTGCCGGTGCGGTTGCCGTTTGAGGTCGACGATCGTCTCCGAATCATCGCGGACAGCGTATCGATCTCGAAAAGTGACGCGCTCCGTCTCGCGGTGGCGCATGGCCTGCCGAGCCTCGAGGCGGGACGGATCAACGTGGGCGGCAAAGGGGGCAGGCCGTGATCTGGTTCCTGCTCATCGTTTGGCTGGCCTCGGCGGCGCTGCTCTGTGCGGTGGCCGCGAACAACTCCAGGAGGACTCGTGAGCGCGTCCGATTGGGTGCTGGTGGGAGTCGCGGCGTTCGAGGTCGTCGCCGGGATCGCCGGGGCGATTCACATCCTTAGGCAGTGGAGGATCGACCAATGAGAGCAGCCGAACTCAACAAACCGATTCGAGGACGGGGATGGATTCGGCAATGCGTGGCGTATGCCCACGAAATTGCGGCGCGCGAGCGGGCGGACTTCGCGGCGGCTTCGGCCGGAGACCACGGTGACAGCGGCGAGCGACCTGGCGCTAGCATGCCCCAGGCGGACGCACCGACCTCCGTGGTCTCCAGCCGGAGCGCTCGATCCACGGAGACTAGGTGATGCAGCGGCTACTCCCCATCACGGTGTCCGCGCGCTCCGCTCTCGTGACCGTCGAGACGGCTCGGGTCGCTCTGGGTGTGGACGAGGATTCGATCCTCGGGCTCGTGGACACCGGTGCTCTTCGATGGGCGTTCGATATCGCGGTCTGCAACATCGGCCGCCGACGAAACCGCGAAGTCCGCATTTGGGCCGCGTGCCTCGCCGCGCACCAGCGGGGTGAGCCTCAACCCGGGGAGTCGTTGGCCGCTGCTCTAGCTGAAATCGTCCCGGGCGCGTCGCGCCACCACCTCCGGGCGAGCGAGGTCCGGGCAATCCTCTGTTGCAGCCAACAGCACATCGAGCGGCTCGCCCGAAACTCGGCGCTCGATGCCGATCTCTCGAACCGTACGCGCTGGATCACCGTCTCCAGCCTTCTCCAATTCCTCACCCGTCGACACCTCTCATGATCCCCGAAACCCCTCCCGTTTCCACCGTCGAAGTTCTGCCGCCGGAGCACGCCGTCGAGTCGCGCGTAGTTCTCCCGGCACGGATGACAAAGAAGCTCGCATCGTCCCCGATCGCTCTGGAGGCGACCTGGGATTCAGCGCGTCGGTGGTTGGATCATTCGAAACGCCTCCAGGAGGCCGCGTTGTTCTGCCAGATGATGGTCGGTCTTGAACTCATCGCTCTCCAGGCATCGACTCCGAAAACCGCCCATCGTCCCAAGCGGGGAGAAACACCGGCAAACGCTGCCGGTGTTTCGTTTACGTCGTTGGCTATCAAGGAGACAGGACTTTCGGAGCGTACGGTAAGAACCTTCATGCGGATGGCTGAAGCGGCCCTTCCGCGTCTTCGGAAAAACCCCGCGCTCAAGGGGTTCGACCCGCGGACTCAGAGCATCAACCTGCTCCCCGAAGCGCAACAGTCGGCCCTCTCCACTGCCGTCCGAAAAATCACCGACGGCCTCACCCAATCCGACTTCCTGATCGAACTCGGCCTCGCGAAAGCGCCGCAGGGGAGCGCCGTGAAAGGCGGGGCGCGTGAACGCAAGACTCCGCCCGCTCCCGAGGAACAGGCTCGGATCGAGGCTGGCCTGGCCACCAGCGCGCTCAAGTCGGCGCTGATGAGTCTCCGCGGAATGCACAGTCGGTTTGCGCTCCTCCCCGACGAGGAGTTCGAGGGGTACCTGATCGAATTGGAGGGCCGCGTCCAGGCCTATCGGCGCTGGCTGGAGACGCCGAAAAACCGCCGCGACATCGAGGCCCTCGAACAACAGCTCCTCTCGCTCTGAGCCATGGAACTCACCAGCACAGGCCAACTCTATCGGATCGTCACATCGACCGAGGATGCCCGCGCGAAAGCGATGGCCTGGCACACCCATTTCTCCGGCCTCTCCGGCCGACTGACCCCGGCCGACCAGTCCCGCATCGCCCGCTGGATGGACACCACGACTCGGAGCGTGCGTCGTCAGTGGGCCGCGTGGAACGAGAACGGCCGAGACCCGGCCGCGCTGATCGACCGGCGCCTATCGCCGGACCGGTCGAGTTCTCCGATGACGTCGGAGTTCATCGAGTTCTGGAAATCGCTCTGCGAGGAGAACGCGCGCTCGAGCGCGGCCGCGTACCGTGCGCTGCGCGCGCTGTGGCGATCCGGAAAACCGATCCCTGGTGTGAGCCCCGAACTCCGACGCAGTCCCACACTGCCTCGCGGGTTCTCGCGGTCGAATCTCTACCGCCACCTCCCGACAAAATTCGCTCTCCGATCCTCGCGGGTGGGCAGGCAGTCGGCGGCCGCGTACCGGCCCCTCGTGAGCACCACGCGCGTCGGGATGGAGGTCGGGACCGAGATCATGTTCGACGACATGTGGCACGATTTCCAAGTCGTTGTCCTCGGCCAGCGAAAACCCTCTCGGCTCCTGCAGCTCCACGCCCACGACGTGTTCAGCGCGTGTCAGTTCGCCCGCGGCATCAAGCCGCGCGTCGAGGATCCGGAGACCGGCCGCAGCGTGCAACTCGATCAGGGGGACATGCTGTTCCTGACCGCGCACTGCCTGGGCGCGTACGGATACAATCCGTCCGGTACCCGGCTGATGCTCGAATCCGGTACCGCCGCGCTCCCCCGCGAGATCGCCGAGTCTCTGGAACGCATCTCGGGAGGGAAGGTTGTGGTCGTGACGGCGCCGATCCAAAACCGATCCGCGTTCGCCGGCCAGTATCTCGGGAGTGGAAAGGGCAACTTCCGTTTCAAATCGCACCTGGAGAGCTCCCACTCGCTCATCCACGCCGAGACGGCGAACATGTTGGAGTTCGCAGGACAGACCGGCAGCAACAGCCGAATCAACGCGCCAGAGCAGCTCCACGGTCGCGCCGTAGCGCTCAACGTGTTGACCCGGGCCATGGCGGCGCTGCCCCCCGAACTCGTCAGCGAACTGCGGCTCCCGTTCGTTGAAGCGACGAAAGCGATTTGGGCCATCGAAGCCGTGATGGAGCGGATCAACGGGCGCACGGATCACGACCTGGAAGGATGGGTGGAGGCGGGTTTAACGGCCCTTGAATACGATCTCCCTGGGGGACTCCGGGTGCCGGCCCTGCAGGTCGCCGCGCTCGATCCGGATCGTCGCGCTGCGATCGAAGCCGTGGCTCAACCGTCCGTGCGGAAACTCTCACCCCGTGAGGTGTTCGAGGCCGGGCGCCGGAAGCTCGTGAGGTTTCGTCCGGAGCAGGCCGCCGCGCTCCTGGTCAACGCGCAGGGACGTGAGGTCGTGGTGGGTCACAACCACATGATCACCGTCGAGGACAAGTCGCTCTCTCCATCCCCGATCCGATATCTGGCCCACACCCTCGCACCTGGTGACGCGTTCCGGTGCGTGATCAATCCCTTTGAATTGGAGAACTGCCACCTATTCGACGCGCGGGAGCGCTGGGTGGGAACGCTGCGCGCCTGGCAGGCCGTTTCGCGCATCGACCAGGACGGCATCCGGGCGCAGATCGCGGAGGCCTCGGAGATTCACAATCTCCTGCTGAAGCCCATCGCCGATCGCGGCGCCCGCCAGGCGGCGAAGCGCTTGGAGGATCTGCAGGTGAACATCGAGAAGTTGAGCGGTCACCTGCAGAGCGAAACCGATTTGGGGGCCGCGGCCGACGCGGCTCTGCAGAACCTGCTGTGAGAGGAGTCAGTTGAGGAACACACCATGAACACGCATAGCCATCCCGAACCCGAAGAACGAGAGCGAGCCGAAGCGCCTCCGGCGCCGACGCCGCCCATTGCCGACCCGACGTCGCTCAAGGCGACCTTGATCGCTGCACGCGACCAGGACGAACTGAGCAACGCGCGCCTGTCCCGCCGCCTCGGGATCAGCGCCGCAACCCTGAGCCAGTATCTGAGCGGCCAGTACCCCGGCGACGTCCCAAAGATCGAGAAACGCATCGCGGACTGGCTCCGCACGCGCGAGCGCCTGCGCAAGGGGGGCGTCCGCCTGATCGACTGCCCGGAGTCGCGCACGGTTGCGGCCGCGCTGGAGACGATCCGCCGAACGAACGACGTGGGCCTGATCCACGGCGACGCCGGCGTCGGCAAAACATCCGGCATCACTCTCTACACCGCGGACAACACGACCACGATCATGATCACGCTCGAACGCTGGGCCCGATCGGATCGCGGGGTTGAGTCCCTGATCTGGGGTGCTATCGAACACCGCGGGTGGAAATCCGACTGCACGCGCGGGGAGTACATCGTCCAGCGCCTGCGCGGGTCGAGCCGGCTTCTGATCGTCGACAACGCGCACAAGGCAACGGCCGCGGGCATCGAGTACCTGTTCGATCTCCACGACGAGACCGGGATCCCGATCGCGCTCGTGGGCAACCCCGAGGTGCTCCGGCACATCGAGTCCAACGATCAACGGTTCTCGCGCATCGGGCTGATGCAGCCGGTCGAACTCAAGGGGGCCGAGACGATGATCGCGCACATCATCCAACAGCTCGCCCCCCGATTCCTCGGCAAGGTTGAGCACTTGGCGGAGCAGGTCGTCGAGAACCGCGGCTGCTATCGAGGTGTCGTCAAACATACGTCTCTGGCACTGACCATCGCCGAGGCTGGCGGGATGGCACCGGACGCGGCGTTCAGGGCTGCGCACAAGCGCCTGGTCTGTGACTACCAGCTGAACTGAAACCGAAACGAGGAGGATGATGATGAAACTCAGAATCGGAGCACTGACGGTGGAGGCGAGGATTCATTCGCCAAGGTTCGGCCGCTGTGGTGACTGCCATTTTTGGACGCTGCAGTGGGACAACTCGGTCGATCAGGGTGGCCAATGCCATCGCCTGGCGCCGATGACGGACACCCATGGACGGACGCTGTTCCCAAAGACGAAAGCCTCGGGATTCTGCGGGCAGTTCCGCGAACACCACGAGAACGGGGGTGACAAATGAGTGCGTCCGCCTCCTGCGAGCCCGCGATATATCGCGATCGCCTGGAGCGGATGGACAACAATCAACTCGTCGCCGAATACCAGCGCGCGGCCTACGGACTGATGGTTGCGCCGCGCCGATCGGACATCGGCCGGTGGGAACGCAAGATGCATGTGGCACAGGCCGAGCTTGAGCGCCGTGGCGTGGCCATCCCGACGGGAGGTGCGCGATGAGTGGACGCACGCACAGCATCATGCCGCCGCGCCTTGCGAACCTGTCGCCGCTCGACAAAGAAATCGTCGACTCGCTCACAGCTGCGCTCTGCGATCCCGGCCTCGCCGGCCTCCGCCGGCGAATCCACCGGGGCGAGGTTGCCCTCTGTGTAGAGGACGGTGAGGTGACCTGGATCGATGCCCGCCGCCTCGGCCTGGCCATCGCGATCGCGCTCGATGGAGAAGGGAGGCCCGCGTGAGCTTCGTGCCCGTCTCCGCGCCTCGCAGCCTGCAGCGGCTGCCCGACGTTTCGATCGCTACCCGCACCGCCCGCAGCCTCACGCGCGGCTACGAACGCGACCAGGTCGTGTTCCGCTTCTCCGGCGTGTTCGCCCGCAAGATCGGACTGACCTCGGCGACGCGCATGCGTGCCTACTGGGACACGGTCACCCTGACGCTGCGTTTGTCCTCCTGTGTCGAGGCCGACGCCGCCGGTCGCAGCGCACTCCGGCGCGGCGGCAGCGCCATCGAGATTCGGTACCCGCACACCGATCTCTGGCAATCGATCGTTCCAGTGAAGTGCGATCGCGTGCCGGTGCGCGTCATCGATTCCGGCCCCCAAACCTGCGACCTCGATCTCTCCTGTCTCGCTCCAACCCACAAACCCAACCCCCAATGACCGACCCCAAAAAACTCGAACGCATCGAACGGCTCTGCACCGCGTTCGATCAGAGCTGCATCACCCTCGACGGAATGATTACCGAGCTCGAAGCCGATCTCGAAATCGTCCGCTCGAAACACCTGCGCCAGCTCAAGCGCCAGGCCACCGACGTAGCCCGCCTCGAGGCGGAGCTCCGAACGTCCGTCGAGATGGCTCCGGACCTGTTCGTGAAGCCGCGCACGTTGACGATCGCCGGCATCAAGGTCGGATTCACGAACTCCAAGGGGAAGTTGGAGTGGGACGACGAAGACATGGTGGTCGCGGCGATCCTGAAGCACTGGAAGGAGGACGCGGACGTTCTCCTGCAGACGAGCCAGTCGCCGCGCAAGGAAGCCCTGCGCGCCCTTCCGGCGGGCGATCTCGCGAAGCTGGGCTGCCGCATCGATGGGGCCGGCGACCAGGTCGTGGTGAATCGCCAGGCCGGGGACGTCGAGAAACTCATCACGAAGCTCACCGAGAAGTTGGTCGCTCAGATGGTGAAGGCCGAGTGACCAACCGACTACCGGAGGAGGATGATGAAACTCGACCGAGCCGATCGCTGCGCCGCCGCTCTGCTGTCCTGGCTGATCCCCCACTGCGTCCGGATTGAGGTGGCCGGATCGGTTCGGCGTCGGAAACCGGACGTCAACGACATCGACCTGGTCGTGATCCCCAAGATCACTCAGGAGATGGACCTGTTTGGCAATCCGCAGAAGCGCCGCAACGCGACCTGGACCGAAATCGATCGACGTTGTACGGCCGAAAAATGGGCCGTTATTCGCGCCGGCGCGGACATCGCGTCGTTCGTCGCGCGGGACGTCCAGGTCGACGTGTTTTGGACCACCGAGGAAACCTGGGGGACCGTGCTGCTCTGCCGGACGGGGTCGAAGGAACACAACATCTGGTTCGCGAAGTACGCCGAGGCCCGCGGTGGTAAATGGCACCCGGGCGCCGGCCTCTACAAGGACGGTCGCGTCTACGCCAAATCCGAGGAGCAGCTCTACGAGATTCTCGGAATGTCACCGATCCCTCCGGATAAACGCGAACTCCACTGCCTCCCCTACGCCGGAATCGTCCGCCCCACCTACGCCTGACCATGGAAAAACGAATCACTATCCGATCTTCCGACGGTCCCTCCGCATTCGATGCCGCGCTGCGCATCGCCCGAGGGCCCGAGGACGTGATCGAACTCGTCAACGTCGACCAGGTCGAGACGATGGGGCCGTGGGCGTTCCCCGAGTTTAACTACCGTTCAATCGGCAGTTGTAGACTGATCCTGGGAACCACGCGCGTCGTCCTTTCCCCGAACGCAACGCGTCGCACCCTCTCCGGTGGCGTGCTGGTGGACCGCCCGGACCGCGACCTCCCGATCGCGTTCGCTGACCGGGATGCTCTCATCGAAGGGGGAGTTTGGGACTGCAACGAGGCCGCGTTCAGAAATCCCGATCCGGCAAAATGCTGGTTCACGAGCGGGATTCGATTCGAGGGCGGAGGAAATTATTCCGCGATCGGCGTCGCCGTGATCGGGATGCGCGGGACCTACCGGGACCGTGGAGCGAAAACGCTCAACCCCGACGTCGAGGTGTTCGGAATCTCCTCCAATGGCTTGCCGGGGGTCGCTCACCTGATCAGTGACTGCGTGGTCGAGGGATGCGCCGACGATTCGTACTGCTCCGGAATCATGTCCGGAGGCTCCATCAAGATCCCGACGTCTCATATCCCTGCCGGCGTGTTGCGTATCGGATTGGTCCGTGGGTGCCGAGTTGATCTCGGCGCGAAGAACTGGTTCGCGTTTTCGTCGAATGTAGAGACCGAGGATCGGAACCTGGGCCTGTACGATGATTTCGTGGACTGCAAGGGCCGAGGCGTTGAGCGCGGTTTCCACAACGACACCGCTGGAACCATGGCTCGTTTGCGTCAATGCGATCTGCAAGGTGCGTGGTGCGACATCAGCATCGCCGGAGGGATTTCCGCGGACCGCCGCACGGTGATCGTCGAGAATAGCGATCTTAGGTCCTCCACCGCGATCGACATCGCACTCAGTAACGGTCAGGCCACCGTGATCGTCCGCATCAGCCGCGTAGCCGCCGGTACCCGGCACGGTTCGATCAGCGGAGCGGGCTCGATCCTCATCGACCGCCAAAGCCTCGGAGGCAAGCCCGCGGTGTGGCAGCTGTTCAACGGGGCCCGTCAACCCATCGTCCATCCAGACCTTTGAACCCGCCCGATTTCACAGTCGTCGACGTTCCGGATCGGGAGCTTTCGAGTCTCCGCGCCGACGAGCTCGGCCGCGCAGCGCAGCGAGTACTCGATCGCCGCGCGTCCGGCGGAGGTGGAATTCCATCGACGGTCAGATTCATTCCGCGGAGCGCCGACGACCAGGCGCGATGGCGGCAGCGAAAGCCCAGCGAGCCCTCGGTCCGGCAGACCGCGTACGCCAAGCGCCCGCGCCATCCCGCAGCGATCCTGTCTCCGGCGGCGGCCGTCACTCCGAATCCCGATCGCGCTCCCGATCCAGTTCAGATTTCCAACGCCGCCGACCATGATGCCCAGGTTAAGAGCCGAGCGGTGGAGGAACACCAGGAGGACCTGGTGTCCGGCACGGGACCGAATAAGCCATTGATGAGAAGGGTCCGTCGGTTACCAGACGACGCCGGAAATAGCGCGAGTACATCGGGCATCGTTTTCACCCCGTCGGTCAACAAGAAGGAGGAGCCAATGAAAAATCACGTCCAGGTCACCATCCGCGAACTCCGCGAAAAACGGGAACAGATCGACCGCATCATTCACGTTCTGGAAACTATGTTCGGCACCGGCTCACCGGCGCGGCCTCCGGCGATATCTCCGGCCGCGCGGAAGCCTAGCAGTCCGGCCGCTCCCAAGAAGAGTGCCACCCCCATCGCCTCCGGGGTCACGGCCGCGGTGCGCGAAGCGATCGTCACCTTCAGTGGTGAGTACTCGAACAGTCAGATCTCCGACATCGTCCGGACGAAAGTCCCGAACGTCACCTCGACTCAGATCGCCGGAGCCATGTCCGGTCTCAAAAAATGGGGGCACGTCGAGATGGTTCGGAAGGACGGTCCAAACCCGATCTGGCGAAACAAGGGCTGAGTATGACGAGGGCCAAGAAATTCGTCCGTTGCGCGTGCGGGCAGGAAACCGGCCTACGCCGGTGGAGCAACGAGGGCTGGCTTCGCATGGAGGTGGAGTTCTCCGATGGCTCTCGAAAGTTAAAGTTCACCTGCCCTACCTGCCGAGCTCGCAACGTCGATCAAACCACCCCAGCCCCCGTGCCTCCTCCAACTGGTTCGGCATGGATTTCGGCCAGCAGCCAGCTTCCAGCGATGGGTGACACCATCGCATGCGCAGCGGAGCACCGCGACGGCGGGATGATGTTCTGGGCGGGAACAGTCACCCAAATATTGAGAGAGAGTTTCGCTGTAATGGAAACCCGCGGCGAGCGATCCCATTCTTTTGTGATCACCAGAGACACGCTGTGGATGCGTCTGCCTGATCTGCCGAACGCGACAGGCTCTGCCACCGCTGGTTCGGCACCACGACCATGATCCGCAAAGCTCAAATCATATTCTGCGACAACGAGCACGGGACTGGAGACGTTTGCTTTCCCGATCTGACGACCCTGAGCGGGTTCGAGTTTCAGCAGGCGCTCATCGAGGGGAACTCTGTCGGTGAGGTCCGCCGGGCGGCAAAGGCAGCCGGATGGGGAAAGGTCAATGGCGGCGACTACTGCCCACACTGCATGAAGAACATGGAGGCGGAGTGATTCTGCCGAACGCCAGTGTGAGCGACGGCGCCGCGCCGTTCGCTCCACGCCCTGGTTCGGGCTCAACCAACAGGTGATCTATGCCGAACAGCCTTTCCTTCGATGCGTTCAAACAGGCCGCGGAAGCTGGCATCCACTACTACGTCCGACCCTACGGAATCTACCACGACGGCGAGGTTTACTGGGACGCGAAACTGCCGCGTCGTCGCGGATCGGTGATCCGATACTCTGTCGATGACACTGGCCCTTGCCGATCCCTCGTCGTCTGGGATTTGGACGGGAATTTTCTCTGCTCCGCGTACCCCATCTCGTGGCACGAGAACGACCACCCGGCTCTTCGCCCGAACGCGGTAGCGCTCACCGACCGGCCGATGCAACCTCCCAGTGAAACCTCCCTATGAATAACGACATGCCCCAAGCCGGTTCGAGTGCAGCGCCTGGTTCGGCGGCTGAGGCTTCCGACGTATGCAGCTGCCCATCGTTTCTAGCCGCTCAAGAATCTGAAACCGACAACGAGGGCTATGGACCACTGGTCGTCGATTCCAATGGTAGATGGGAGATCGGCTATTCTCTGCCGCCTATTCGATTCTGTCCGTGGTGTGGAATGAGGGTTCCGCCGAACGCGCCGGCTCTGCCACCCGCGGGGCGAAAGGAGGCCAGTAATGAGCACGACTAACAGCCCCGGCGGGTTGGCAGGAGCCACTGGTTTGGCGATCTCGTTCGAGATCGGAGGTCGAACCTACTGGCTTGGTCGAGACGATCGCCGTTCAGGGTATCGCATCGTGTGCAATGGGGACCTCGTCGAGTACGCATCAGCCCTGCACTACGGGGATGTTGGGGCGTTCCGAAGGATCGTCCAACGCCTGGAGGCTATTGAGCGCGACTGGGCGTCCATGTCGCCGAACGCTCCCAGTGAGCGACCGCCGATAGGTGGGCAATGAGACTCACCAGCGAGCGCCGAGGCGGTTCGCTCCACGAGCTGGTTCGGCCCGTGGAACAGATGCAGCTCGACCTGCGCGCTCCGTGCGATCATGAGCACAGCTACCCGACGACAGCCTACGTTCCCGCGGGCTGGTGCTGCGGAAAATGCCACCAACTGCTGGGGCAATTCATACCGAAACCTCCAGAGCTGCTCGGCTACGTCTCAGGAGACTGGCAGTGGCGGCTCGACGGCAAGGCGTGGACGACGCAGTGGCCGAACGCGCCCCGCTCAGCCACGGAGGGCCGCCCGTGAAACCTACCGGTGACAGCGGCCCGCAGTTGGCTGGAGCGGCTGGTTCGGCGTTTCGCGAAGGACAGGCCGTGCGGATCAAGAAGACAATCCAAGAAGGACCTTCGGAGGAATCCCCGGGCGGAACATTTGCGTGGGAGGGCGAGAAGGTAATCGTGAGATCCGTATCGGAAAAGCCTCAGAAGTGGCCGATAACGGTATCGCATGAGGGCAGGAAGCGCGGGGAAGGCTTTGGGGTCAGCCCGGACGAGATCGAGCCGTGGATGGAGTCGCCGAACAGCGTGTTGAACGACCGCTAGTCGCCTGATCCCACGATTGGATCAGCCTGGCCGATCTAAGACTCAACGGGATGCACAAAAACCAGTCGCATGATTCCCTGATTGATGCGTCTGCCCGAAATTCGCGTTGATTGTGTGTTGACATAAATCAGGGGTCAGGTATTGTCTCCTCGTCGGCCGGAAAACGGCAGGCCCGCCCGGGCGGAACCCGGAAGCGAAAAAATCGCAGCACCCATGAAAAGCCAGTACTTGTCGGAATCAAATTCCTACCAATCCCAACTCATCATGCTGGCGAAATCCGGTCTGACCTGGATCGTCCGATGCACCGAGGAGTCAATGGAGCCCGAGTACGAGGGGTTCGAGACGAACGCAGCGGCCCAGAAGCGCGCGGCAGTGATGAGAGAGCACACGGGCTATTCGCACGACGTAATCCAGTTGACCTGCGATGACGACGGCGACTGTCAAACGACCTACGTATCGGTCTCCCCTGCCGATACGATCACGGTGTTCAGCGAGGTCTCCATCATTCGCTCCTATGACGGAGTTGGCCGATGGAAACGCGGAGAGGTCAATGTCTCGCCGTCCGAATCGTGGAGCAGCCTCAGCGACATGGAATCCTCCTGGGGATTGGTCCCGCTGGCCGAGGCCCTGAGGAACGCTGAATTCATCGCAGCCGGAATCGAGGACCTGCGGGGAATGGTGCAGTCCGAGCCGGAACACCTCTATGCATCGCTGGAGTCCGGGGCAGTGCGGTACCACGGTGTCGTCGAGACCGAAGTCCCCGCCTCTTTTTTCGGTCGCTGATGACCTCCGAGCGTGGCCACGGGAAACCGTGGTCCCTCTCGAAAGCCACCAGCCGCTCATCCGAAAACCTGAACCGAAAAGCCCATGAATTCCCGCCACCAACACCAAAAAAAACGACCTCCATCAGGCCTTTTTCTTCCCCTATTTCGGAGCCGTCCGCAAGATCAACGTGAACCAGCAGCCCGAGAGCGCGGGCCTTGGATCGAACCCGAGGTGACGTGCTAACCTCGACAGGTATCCATGATCATCCACCACGTCACATTGATCACCGGAGATGTCGCCACCCATCGCCTCGACCTGATATCGGATGAAGCCGTTCAGGCCTGTCGATCGCTGCTCCCAAAAGGTGGGGAAATCCCGCAATGCTCTCCGTTTAGGATCGAAATCACAGATCCCGTTTTCACAGTTTCGCGAGGGCGCGATCCTGTGGTGGTCTGTGGGATCGGATCAGGTCGAGATATCACCTGGAACTCGCTCGTGGATCTGCAGTCCCGATTTGCTCCGGTGGTTGCATCGGCTCCTCGATCGCAATGGCTGGCAGTTGTGCTGCTCCCCGGGCTCGCATCGATCGCCCGGGACGATATCTCCTGGCTGGGTGATTTTGAGCGGTGCATGGCGGCAGCGATCCTCCTCAAATCATGACACCATCCAACCAACAGCCTCGCGGCCCTGGGGCTCCGCCCAAAGACGGAGTCGCCGCCGCCGGCCACGTTCATTTGCGCGTGACCATGGAGCGAAAAACCCGATGGGTCCGCGCGGCCCAGCGCTCCGGATGGAACCTAACCACCTGGTGCGAGAAGCACCTCGATGCCGCTGCCGCCGTGGAATCCAAAACCCCAGGCAAGACCGCATGAAAACGCCCCTACCAAAACGGGTGTGGGTTCATGCTGGTCGTCACTATGGTCGAATCCATCGCGTGCTCGCAATTGACGGGAGCCATCTGACGGTGATCCACGAACCCTCGGACGACGTCGTCACCGTCCATTGGTGCGACGTGGAATCCGAGCCTTTGACCGTCGATCCTGATCTGTCGATGCCCCCCGTCACCTCATGATCGGTGTCGTCAAAATTCGGAGTTGCTGCGCATCGGCAGTGGAGCGATGGACAACCCATGCTCGCGCCTCCGTATTACCAGAAAAACGGGATCACGATTTACCACGGCGACTGCAGGCAAATCGCACCGCGGCTGTCCCGGGTCGATCTCCTGCTGACCGACCCTCCGTATGGGATCGGGGTGTGTCCAAAAGGGACCATTGGAGACTCGCGTCGAAAGCGCGCTCGTCGAATCGCGCAATGCACACGATTCAAGCCGGTCACATGGGACGATCATCCGCCAGCACCATGGGTTCTGCAGATGCTCATCGATCGGGCTCGGTGGTCCGTTCTGTGGGGAGGGAATTATTACTCGGGTTTGGACCCGTCTTCGGGGTGGTTTGTGTGGGACAAACGGGTTCCGGAGGGGGTCGGATTTGCAGACTGCGAACTGGCGTGGACCAATCAGAAAAAGGCGGTCCGAGTGTTCCGCTGGCGGTGGTCAGGAATGCTCCAGGAGGACATGGCTCGGAAGGAGGTTCGCGTTCACCCCACCCAGAAGCCCGTCCCGCTGATGTCCTGGTGCATTTCCAGGTTCCCCGGCGTCCGTACAATCCTCGATCCGTTCATGGGTTCGGGCTCATCGCTGGTCGCCGCTCAGCGGGCCGGGATCGAGGCCATCGGGATCGACCAAGACGAGTCATACTGCGCGGCCGCGGCCGCCAGGCTGGAGGCTGATTTCGCCAACCCTATTTCCCCCATTGCCCCATGCTCCTCTCCTCGTCTCAGCAAGCGATGTTCTGGCGCCTCTGGAAAGGCGCCTGTGCCGCCCAAGGATGGTTCGGGGGTGACCAGGAAATCCAGCGTAAGGCCGTCCTGCAGGATCTCGGGTTTTCCAGCCTGAGGGACGTGGGTACAACGAGCGATTTCGATCGCGTAAAAGCCCGTTTATTGACCCTCCAGGATCGGCTGGATGGCGCATCGGAGGAGGTATTCCCGGCCGTTGCGGCGATGCGCCGACACATCCACATAATCTCCACTCAACTGGAGCCCGCCCTGTCCGACCTGGTGGACGACCCCGACGGGTATATCCGAGCCATCTGCCGGGACAAGTTTCACCAAGACATCCCCTGGCGCTCTCTGGCGGCCCATCCGCAGCGCGGTCCCGCCCAAATTGAGCAGCTCCTGGTCACCTTGACCCGGTGCCTGTATGCCCTGGGCTGGAGGGCCCCGTCGAAGTCCCGCCGCAAGCCCTCCCCGCTGGACAAACCTTTGGGAAACTCGGTTTCGACGCCCCTTTTGGACAAACCGGCCCCCACTCGGGCCCCCGGCGATCCGTCCTAACCTAACCCTCGTCCGTTCAGCCTCTTCCGGCCTCCTTCAGGCTGTTCCCCCATTGGACAGACCGTTTGGGATCCTGCTGCGGACGGCACGGGAGGGTGGCCAACGGGT
>ERZ869921.339-NODE-339-length-31542-cov-39.505733_pt1 | contig 31542 bp, 38 predicted proteins | sample MGYA00579310_ERZ869921 | MGnify/ENA primary metagenome ERZ869921 (study PRJEB32216, sample SAMN09231816) | wastewater metagenome | place: USA: Maryland | collected 2016-06-21 | study: EMG produced TPA metagenomics assembly of the PRJNA472060 data set (Reclaimed... | reverse complement strand
AAGAGTTTTACAAGTTTCTTTGCATACCGAGCGTGTCTCGTGCTCCTCACTCCTAGAGTTTGCATCTCCTTAAATGGATTTATCATACACGATCATTTAAAATCTTTGAGTAGTCCGAGCTGTATATAGAAGGAGTTACGCTGTGATTTATCAGTCCCGAGTCATTTGACATACGCCGATATTTGCTCGACTTGCTCGACCGGTCTATTTTTGAAATAGGTAGACATCGCTACTCTATCTTGCCGTGTCGGTTTTGTTATTGTGGTGCTCATACTGTAGGAGGATTAGTAGTAGTATCATCGTCTCAAAACATCTTTTTAGCTTCACCGGCTGCATCATATCCCGTCTCTTTGTGAGGATTGTCGGTCGTTTTGCTCATCTTTTCTTTTACCAGTTTTCGATACTCGGTCGTGAGGGAGAGAAATTTCTGCAATATAATTTTGTGGTCGCTTTTTCTGAGATCGATAGAGCTTTTTATTTTTCTCTCTTGCTCTGCGATGTGAGGGAGATTTTGTATCTCATTTATCATATTGATACGCTCATCAGCCGGGAGTACGCCGTCTATCTCTACCATCATTTGATATACTACACTCCATTGATTGACAATACTCTCTCTCTCCGCTACCGTGAGTTTACCGTCCTTCGGTGGTGGTAACTCTTCTTGTTTTACCTCGGTGACTTTCAGGGGAGGAGCACTCTCAGGAGTAGCAATATTCACTATATCGTTTTCCTTTTTCTCTTCTTTTGCCGGGATAATCGCCTCTGCTGCTGAGTCATACCACGCCCGGATAGTTTTGCCGGTCTCTTCTGAGATATGAAACGGGAGGAGATCATACATTTTCAGGAGTTCACCTGTACGATCCTTCGAGATACTTGCAAAGTGTTTTATATCTATATCGAGAGAGACTGTGAGCTCATACTCAAATCCCTCACGAGTCTCGGGCTTTAATCCGAGCTTTGTAACGACGCTTTTACCTGTTTTCTCATCTTTGCTCATGTCGTAGTCCTGTTTTGAGCGTACGGTCGTGATGACATGACATGTACTTTTTAAAATTGATTGTACAAACATATCGTGCATCGGAGTAGCCTTGCCCCACGCTGCAAAGTTCTTTGCACCGTTTGTCATTTTATCCACCGCCTCGAGTATATACTTCCACTCGTGCGTGATAGAGTCTACTATGACGACTTCCATTTGTGCCTCTTCACATGCTTTAATCGCTCACATGTAGTCCGAGGGCTTAAACTCTTTGAGAGTGATAACATTGTACTCGCCGATGGTATAGAGAGAGCCGTCCTCCATCTTTACCGAGTGATTTGCGTAGAGTTCCCCGGACCCGTTTTCGGTATCAATAATACAAATTTTGTCCCAGTTATCGGTAAGACCTCGAGCGAGGAGGAGAGCCGAGAGAGTTTTACCACTACCGGAAGGACCAGAAAGTCCTACTCGGAGTTTAGCACGCGTACGCTGTGCCTTGTGTAGAGTAACCATAAGTGCCAACTTTAGGAAATAAGTAAATCCACTATATCGGTGATTTTATATTTGCAAATGTGTAAAAGTGTAAAAGTAATTGACACGGCAAAAAAAGTATAGTACGATATGTGTGCTTTATCTCCTAACCACCATACTATGCAAAGTAAAGCAAACCGCTACCATGTCGATATTTTCGATACCGACTACTACCGATGATCCGAAGAGGTCCCGGTACACCGTGTTATGACACCTCCGTATGTCCCGGCGAGTCATATTATCGACCTCAGGGCACTCGCTACACCTCGAAGTGTAGACACGAGACCATTTTTTTATTCTATTTTGAGGGCATAAACTAGAATTATGATTATTTTTATTCTCTATCCTGTAATTAAATCACTATGCAAACATATATACAAATGGAAAAACGCACAATAGCCGGCATCGTCCGAGCTCAATACCTCGATCATGTCGAGAAAAAAGGTATAACTCCTACGCTCCGAGTACTCAGTTTTATTATGCTATGAGTATTCCTCACGCTCGCGTGGGTATATCCTGAGGCATCAAAAATAGTATTCTCGACTCTTTGGACGATGGAAAATCATATACTCCCGAAAATGACGGCGTGTATGTTCTCAATATTCCTCGCTCCTTTGTTTTTTGAGCACTTGCGGTATCTCATATCCTCTTTTGAGAAAAAAAGTCACCACGACTCGATTTGAGGTGTCCCTGTTATAGAAATCGTAGGGTATCTCTTCGATAATGGTAATTTTCCTCGAGACTCGATTTGTGATACTTTCGCTATCACTCGAAAAGACTACTCAGAGATAGTAGAGGTCCTCGATATTCACAATATCCTCGTACGCGGTGAAAATAATAGCCGTGTGCTCAATCCTCTCATGCCTCGAGAGATGGTCGTCAATGTCCTCATGTGAGGGGATAAAAAAGAGATAGCGAGTATCATCGGTAAGAGCTTCGATTTTTTCACCTCAATAGGAGACAAGATACGGGAGCATCTCTCCCCTTCCCTACCGGCTCCTCGCTTCGAGAGACGAAAAATAGGATAATCCTTTGCCCAAGCGGTGCAAAGCCTCCGCAAACTATCCGCAAACAAACAAAAAACCCTCGGCAAGCCGGGGATTTTTTGTGTCTCGATGCAAGGAGAGGGGCTAGAGAATCCACTCTATAATGGGTTTTCATTCATATCATTTCTCCCAAACATACCAAGCGTATGCAATAGTTCCTGAAACATTAGATGAAACTCATTCAGGATAGGGATTCACTCGCTTGCTGAATACATAAACAGTTCTGAGTGGTGAGTCACGAAAAAACGGGTATCTATCTGCACTCTCAAGAAAAGAGAGCTTGAGTAGCATAATTACTTTCCCATCTGACAATTCGAGAGCTTTCAAAATAAAGTCCTTTGCACAGAAGTAGGGAGGATTTGTAATTATGTTGTCGTAGTGTTTCGTTTCCTGAAAGAAGTCTATTCCTTTTTCTCCGAAAACTCCGTCATCAGTCCGTATATCCTGAGATACAATTCATGGTATGAGTTTAGAAATAGCTCACGCTCAAGAGCAAGGCTCTAGGATAGTTCCGTTTAATTTTTCTCTTTCGAGTATTTTTTGTACAGCCCAAGTCGGAGTTTGATAAAAATCTATTCCATCGTTTCGTTTCCGTCATGCTATTGATGTTCATTCCATATATTATACAAAGAGACGGTATCAAAATCAGTCGTAAAACATCAGATGACAAGGGGGATTATAGTCTTTTTTTCATAGTGTCAAAATTAAAATATAAAATTACCAATTTGCGAGGATATACCACGCCTCCCCTCGTGTGATAGGTGCATCCTTTGTCTTTTCTGTAAATACCTGTATAGGGCATTTACGACCGAGACCACGCTCTCACATAGAGACAAATTCGGACCGAGTGAGATTGTATTTGCCCATTTTTGTATTCCAAAAACTCGGAGCCGTAGGATTGAGCCGTAGGACCATCGCCGCCATCTCTTGCCTCAGAGTATTATCATCCGGTCTCTCTCCGTTCGTGACACCGGCTCTCATCATTTTGACCCATGCTCTACCCTTCTCTGAGAGCTGATCCTCAAAGAATATAGCCCATGAGTTATATGTCTCGATGCCTAGTTTCCTCATTTTATAGTAATCCTCCTCACTTTTGTATGTGTATCACCTGAGATAATTATCGGCTACATCGAGCATTTGTATCCCTGTACAATGCCCGTACCATTTTTCGCCACTCGCAAGCGGGTAATTGAGACTATTTATCACACCGTCCACCGTATCAATGGTATATGCTCTATTTCATCGCATACCGCGTACGAGAGGGATACCTCTTTTAAAGAAGTCTCGGCGAGTTTTAGAGTCATTTTGTATCATGAAGGTAACACACAATCTATTAGGATTGTTTTCATTCCACCATTTACGGAAAAGATCCACCGCTACCGGTATCATACCTCAAAAGCTAGGATCAAAGTCCATAGAGTCATATCTCCTTTTACAATATTTATCCCTCTGCTCTTCTGTAAATATAATTCCTGACGATGTTTGTGCTACCCACAATGTACCGTACGCGGTACACATACATCGACCATATTTTGATACAAACTCTAATTGATTTACATACGGTGCCTTTTTCCTATCGGTCGTATTCTTTAGGAAAAAATCAGGATCGGCGAGTATGCTCGTAGATCATGCTATAAATTCTCTACCTGTAGGAGTATCGAGATTTTCCAAGTGTCCCGCACCATAAGGTGATAGGAGTAATTTATCATCAGACATAGTACAAAGGTTAAAAAATAGAAATTCGCTCTTTTACCTTGTCGAGTAATTGTAACAGTTCCGGCGATAAAGGAAAGCCCTCTCATTTTGCTCGATACTTTTCGAGCTGAAAATCAGGATCATCGAAAAATGGAAAATGCTCATCCATATAGTTATTTTGTAGGTCTTTGTAAAATACTTTCTAAAATCTTTTGTAGTGTACTCGATATCCATTTGAGGATAAAAGAAATTGCATCAAATTCGGGTAACTCTTTTTTAGAATATCATGAGTAGCAATTACCTATAGCCGAGTATGCCTCTCATATCGCAAATACTCATACAATCTTTTTGAGCATGTCGGCTCACGATATGTCGTTTGCTTTTAGTGCTGCTGAAAAAATAAGTATAGCCGAGAATATCAGCACTTTTTTTATGACTCCGAGTGTAAATTTATTTGATGTTACCACTTGCCATCATTTTATAGATGCTGTTTTAAATATCCCCGTGAGTATGTCAAAAAATGATATGAGCAATAAGAGTCCGAGTGCCTCTCTCGGGAGTTCGAGATATGAAAAGAGAAAAATACCGAGACTATATCCGAGAGTTTTTAGTGATGCGACAATAAAGTCTATCAATGGCGAAAAAAAATACTTTGCCGTCCCGAGTTTTTCTATCATAAAAATAGTCACTTAAAAAACATATATTTTCGGAGTAATACCCAGAGTCGCAAAGGGGATATTTTCTCCTCTTTTCCTAGTATATTCCAGTATATAGTTTTTAAAAGAGCATTTTTAATAAGTTCTGAGCAAAAATCGCAAAATTCGTCCTCGTCTATAGAGGTAAAAAATGATAAAATACCTCTCCTATCATACTTGCTCCCTTGCCTTGACAAACAATGTTTTTTAATCCCGCGTTTCTCTTTGTCTGATAATGGTAGAGAGAATACATAGCAATTATCAAAGGTCTCTCGGTATCCTGTACGATATCCCTCCATCGCATCATATCTCCTCAAATTACCCTCCTCATCTCTGAGGACGATAGCTACATGAGAAAATGCTATGTCAAATCTCCCGTATCTCAGAGAGTCAAATATTTTTATGGCGAGACCGAAGAAACTCGAAGGACGATAAAAGAGTAAATCATACTCACATATATCTGATTTTCTTATTGTGAGTATAGGCTTCATATTATAGAGCTGTAAATCAGGTAGATGATTTTTTTGACTCGTCGTATTGAGTCATGATCGCATCGACGATATTTTTTTGATCTACTCCATACTGCATTACGAGCCTGTTATATATCCTACTCCTGATATTTGCGTAGTATTGCTCAAATTCTCGACATATAATCTCCTCAGGTGTCATATTCATCTCAGGAAAATATCAAAACTCCTGAGCCGCCAAAGAGACAAGCCCGGTATTTTCGGGAGAGATAGTGAGCTCAAAGCTCGATTTAAAAAGAAGTGATGACATAGAATATAATTATTGACAAGCCTCGCACGGTTTTTTACCATCCTCTCACAATTCAGGCGTTCCGAGTTCCCAGTCGTCCATCTCTTCGCCGTTCTCTTGTCATAGGAGAGTTTTTATGACGATAGCTCGAGTCATATTCTCGTCTCGTATTGCGGATACTTCTCGTTTGTGCTGCTGTATCATCTGACCGACCATGAGATCAGTACGAAAAAAATCCTCCTGTAAAGTCTGACGGTCCATAAAAGGGATTATCAGCACATGAGGAGAGAATACCTCGGACCGAGCGTATATCGCTTTTCCTTTTTTGTAGCACACGACAAGAGGAAAACTCTTAAACTTAAATTTGCTCAGTACATCGTCAAATTGTTTTGTCTCCGCATCACGCTCGCATAGATAGGAGTATACTTTGACATCCGGTGTCTCGGTTTCAAATAATTCGATCAGAGGTTTCATCTTCTCACAATTCGGGCAACCGTTTTTGTGAAAAAATACTACTGACTTCTCATCATTTTTTATAGAGTCAAACTTCTCTCGTGTAATCTCAATCATAAAATGGTGGTGAAAAAATAAATATTATGACATTGTGCCGACATACCATCTCTTATACTTGATATAGGTACCCGAGCATCCGGTAAAACTCATCATCTCATCATAGCTCGCCGAGCATCCCGATTGTGCATTACATCCCTCCTCAGTTCCGAAATCTGTACAGTTCCCCGGCACACCAAAGAATGTTATCGAATATTTATAATTTGTCGAGAGAGTTTTTGTAGTCGCTCAGTTCTCAAATACATCGCTTCATTGAGTAGTCAAAACTGCACTACCGGCACCGACTACCATCGCTTTATACTCTCGACTTGCTCCGGTCGCCTGAGTCAATCCAGTAGAGAGAGCGACATAAAAAGTATTTGAGTTCGGGAGGAGTATTCACATCGTAGTCGTATAGGCACATCCTGACTCTGCATTACATGTCGCCTCGACCGATATCGCCGAGCATTGTGCGGTGCCACCACATAGACCATACGCTCCACCGCCACACGAGGCATCATAATTTATATATGTCCCCTCACATAAATAGTATGAAGTGTCACCGGTGCAATCGACAAAATATGAGTAACTCTCACAATCCATCTCAGAGTGAGATGAGCAATCTCCTCCACCTCCGCATGATGTATAATTTCATCCGGTACAATTACCACTACCACTATCATAACTACATCCGTTCCCTGATTGCTCATTACATCATGACTCGTTACCATTGTATGCCGAGCAATCAAAATATTGTTTGTAACATGCTGAGGTATTTGTAGTACATCCACTACCAGAGTTTGCCTCGCAAGCTGATTGATCTAAACCACTACATGATTGACTATAATAATTCCATCCACACGACCCACTATATGCTGAGTCATCTTGCCCGAGACATGACATCTCATCACTCGCCCCGCTACATGATGTCTCTGATGGACTACATCACATAGAGGAGCATGTAGAAGGATCTCCGCTAAAAACAGAACAATAATATTGTATAGTAAATGCACACCCGAGATATGCTTTCGCTTCGCAAGAGGCTTGATTTGTACCAAAAGATGAGCACACGGTAGTAGGAATACCAGTACATCCATTTAATCCGGTCGTATTGAGGAGATACTGAGTGTCGTCTGATAGTGTATACCCTTGCTCATTTACATATCGTATTTGCTCCATTTTTGACCCGAGTACGGCGAGTTTTGCATTAAATTGACTCGTCGATCATGCCACTACTGCACCAGAAAAACGACCGTATCAGTAATACATCATGCCATTTATACCGAGATAGGCATAGGGAGATACAGAGGATGATATTGTAGACCCATATTGTAGTATGAGACCATTGACGGATGATGTATTTACATAAATCTCGCCGCCACTTCCGAAAGTGAGAGATCATTTTATTGTAGTCCCGAATTTACCCACTATATGCGAGTATTGTCATGAGTTCTCGAGTTCGATATGATCGACTGTACCCGGTGTATAGTTACTCGCCGCGAGTGATACTTTGAGTTTGTCATTAAATACGCCTTTGCCGGTGCTGATTTGTCATAATTGATATCGTTTCGCTCCTACATTGTCGATATAGAGTCGTGCTGTATTCGTAGGAGTGAAGGTGAGAGCCGATGTATTTGTCGCTCGCACGCGTACCGTATATACGCCGTTTGCCGAGTATGTACCGAGTGTCACTCCTCACATCGTGACGGTTACACTCCCTACGGTCAAATCCTGTATCTCAAAAGTGACCTTATAGAGCTCTCCTATCACCGGCTGTATGCTTTGTGTCATGACACCCGTACCGTTTGCCGTGTGTCATACCCTATTACCTGAGTATGTCCATCATGTATTGAGTGTCCAGTTATTTGCATTACCAGTAAAAGACCCATTGAGTACCTTCTCAGTACCTAGTGCTCAATATGCCCGGAGTTCTCCTGTAGTTTCGTCAAAATTTAAAAACTCACTAGCACCCAAAGCCGAGGATTTATTTATCTGTATATCTCCTTCGGATCATGCGGGAGTAGCGGTCGGTATAGTAAACGACCTATTAGCTGACAAATCATAGGTAACACCGTTTATCGTGAGTGTCCGAGTGTTTGGTACCTTACCATCGAGAGCCGTCTGCAAACCTATAATAGAAGAGATGCCGAGGCTATCGAGGTCCTCTCTATTCTCTTTGATATAGTTTACTATCTCCTGTAATTCGTCGAGACTCACATCGTTACTCGTCAAAAGAGTATTTATATCATCTATGAGACCTTTGAGTACGACCCCCTGAGCTGCTGAGAGAGGCTTGTCGCTCTCGTCGGTCGTGAGGTTATTCACTATATCCTCGATTGCTACCTTTGCACCGAGGAGAGTATCCATAATTGCCTGGGTATAGTATCTCAAATCGTGATTATGAGATCATACATCCGAGGACCTGAGTACGAGACTACTTTGTGTAATTTTTACATGTACATCGGACCGAGTTTTGAGTATGTTTTGTCAAAGCTGATTATCGACTCGTACCTCCTCAGTTCGGAGGATAATATTATCCACCGATTGATTTATTTTTATCTCTCAATCGCTCCGTAGTATCACCGGAGGATATCATGACCGGAGGATAGGAGATACTGTAGTCATGTTATGGTACGATTATAGATCCTTTTAGCTCTTCTACTTTTATGTCCCCTGTAGCGGTGTAATAGACCGTGTACGGGTATGTCCCGGCGACAAGTCATATCATCTCTGTAGTGTTTTTTGAAAATGTCACGATACCATTTGCCGGCGTACCTATATCACCGGTGATATCTATATCTGTACCGTCTTTTTCTATAAGCATTTTATAGGTACGACCTGTCAAATTTGTAGGTACATTCGGAGCATCTTCTTTTGTAAAAGAAAATAAAAATGATGTCCCGGCTTCATGCTCGATATTGAGCTGAGGTACTTTTCGTATGGTAGGGATGAGAGTCATATTTTTGTATTATCTTTGTATAGAAATTACCGGATTTATAAGCCATAAATCGCGAGTAGATCCAGACGACTGAAATCATAATCACATAAGTAATGTACCAGTAGTAGGTAAATTTGTCGCTATGCTTTCTACTTCCGTACCATTTATGTAAAATTTGACATAGGTAGGCATTATTTCAATTTCATATTCATTAAATCTCAATAAATTTATACCGCTTGAAACATCTTTTATTGTCGCTACTGTACCATTTGCAATATGTGTATAAAGCGTAGAGCCATTTAACAAAAATCTATAAGTACCATTAGTGACACTTGTCTGATCGTCTGACATAGCCGCACGAGTAACACAAAGTCAAAAAGCTTTCCTATTTGTAGTGTCATTAAAACACATTCACCATTTTAATCGTATACCTTTTCCGTCTTGTATTCTAAATTCTTGTATATAATTAGTACCAGAAAATCAAGGAATAGAAGCGGACATGGATACAGTACTGGTTGAATTGGCTTGCATGTAAGCATGAAATAGATTTCCAAGAGAAGCGGAATTAAAAGCATCTCAAGACCATCAGAAAAAGCCATTAGCTCCGCTTTTTAAAAGTACACAAGGGATTGTATGCCATGCACTTTTTATATTTGTATTGACTCAATAATTTTCGATAAGGTCGTTTGTCGGTACTAATCATCCAGTTCATGCCTGATATTCTGACTCAGTCGATAATTCTACAATACCCTTTGTTGCCGTATCAGCATCCGGTACAGTAAGAGAAAGTGTCGCCGGATCGAGAGAGAATTGATAACATGAGGCGGCTGTATTTTTCATCGCGAAAAAGATTTGATTTGCGATGATATCTCATGTCGCTAGGTCCGCGAAAGCACCTCACGATATTTTTTTGAGTGCTACCGGAGATGTCGCATCGACTTTTAATGTAGATGCTCCGGTATTTGCTACATCGGCACGAACGGCGAAGATACGACCATCTGCTACGGTCGCGAGAGAGTCTCCTGTGAGTATCTCGTAGTCATCATCTCATGCACTCGAAGCACCATATACTACACGCTCGGCATCATATACTGATTTGTCGAGTTTATCCTCCTCGAGACGATTGACTTCATCCTGTATCTCAGAAAGTACCTCACTCGTAATCACCTCCTCGATGATTGCATTTGCTGTAAATGATTGAGGAGTCGCGGCATAGGTATTTGTCGTATCAGTAGCACGAGTACTCTCGACTGTACGCTCGATTATGAGCACATCTGAGACATTATTTGTAATATCCACGAGCTCACATTTTGTTATTGCTCCGGTATCTGCATCTCTCTCGTATATTTGTGCTCGTACTTTTCTCCCTGATGCGGTCGTGACATCTGAGAGTCTCGATCCCTGTCATGCTACGAGAGCGACATTTGTGTCGGACCCGTTTATAGGTGCATTAAATTGAGCCCATGCCCTGTTACGACCTTCGAGAAATTGTACCATATCGACCTAATTAGAAAGTAAAAATCAAAGTGTTTGGATTGCTTCGAGTTCGAGCTCTACACCTCGGATATTGTATGTGATTTTATGTATTTGTAAATTTTCTATGACATCATTTGTATTTAAAATTGTCACCGTGTGTCCGGGTATCAATTCCTCAATTCCTCAATCTGTGAGATTTTCTCCATCGGTAAAATTGATATTGACCGAGACACTCGTACGAGATGTAGGATTTTTGTACTTGTCAATGTACGCCGCACTATAGGCATCGGCGGTCCCGGTGTTTTTCAGCTCTGTACGATTTTCCTTTAATTGACTGACAAAATAATTACTCTGAGATGTAGCATCCACATTTTCCGGTCGTGTACCTGAGGACCACTCGACAATATGCCCGTTTACCATTGTCTCGAGGTCTTTTTTGTAGACGATAGTATCGACATCACCTCCGAGTGTGAGAAGGTGCTGAGGTGTAGCACTTTTTTGAGCAAAATATACGGCACCTGTACCGTCGATATAGAGATAATATCCCGTCTTCGTCTTCGAGGCATCCTTTATCAAATTCATACAGTAGGTATAGTCTACATCGAGAGAGATAGAGGACCCTGTGAGGTCTATATTTGTCGTAGAAAACCACGAGTAGCCGAGTGCTGTATTAAAAAAGTCTATAATATCTTTGATGATTTGCCCCGGAGTAGCCGTCGCGGTCCCTGTAAAATTGCCTCACACTTTGTAAAACATCTTAGCGAGGAGGTATTGTATCCCGAGATATGTCATCGTGCGAAATTCGCCATCTGGACCTATCCTATACTCGGATATTGTACACACTCCGGTAAATATTGTCTTACCGTTTGGATAATTGTCTGAGAATACTATCAATTTCATCACTTGCCCCTCCTCCATCTCCACCGTTTCACTATTGACCGGTAAATCTACTTTGACCTCGCTATTACCGCTCTCGATAGCACCACTAAAAGAGATATTTGAGATAACATTTGCCCGCTCGACGGTCTTTATAAAAGTACCGTCGATGTCGTAGAGTTTAATTTCGTAATCTTTTTTCATGCTAGAGATATTTGAGAGTTTTTACGGCGAGAATATCGTAATTGTGAGTGCCATTTACTGCACATGTGAAGGCATTGACACCCGGAGGGAAGTCCGGGAAGGTACCGGAGTAATCGTGTTTTATTCCATTGAGTAGGACCTTTTTATTTTCCATGTCGAGGACCAGTACATCACTATTAGCAAATGTATCGGTGATAGTGATTGTCCTACCGTTTGCGGTAAATGCTACCGAGGTGACTCCGCTATTTCATGTCCCAAAAATCAGGATGACTCGTGCTCCCATCTCTGCGGATCAATTATTATCCATCGAGTCGATATAGCTTGCGGTAGTTATGCCGGTGAAGGTATCACTCTCAGTATCGAGCCCCTCAAAGAAGGGATTATTTGCCGTAAATGTTATTGTAAAAGGGATTTTTGTAACATGATACGCCACTCGAGGCATGTCTATATTTGTCGCCGTCGCGAGTATTTGTCGATAGGTACTACCTCGAGTTTTTATCCTGAGATACGCCTGTACCTGATCGATATTTTGCTTAAATTCGTCGGCGAGTTCCTCTACGGCTTGTCGAGATGATGCGAGAAGATATCACTTCATACGGATAGTCCTATTTCGGTACTTCTTGTCTATAAAACTCGTGCCGTGAGTGAGTCCTCGATCCTTTGAGATGTATTGTATATTGCCCGGAGTTTCTACATCTATATCGACGATATTCACCGACCCATTTTGTAGATTGTACTCATTAAAAGATATGTCCGCGTATGAGGTAGATACTACGGTATAGAGGCTTGCGTATCATGATGAGTAGAGTGTACTGTACATAGGGATATTTTAATAAATACTACTTTGAGAAAGTCTATACTCTCGACCGAGGCGATTGCTTATTTTATCGACGAGTCTATTCTCATCGGCTTCGTTTGTTACTGATACTCCTCACATATTGATAATGATAGAGGTCCCTCACATGCCCCTCGTCTCTTTGTTATTCATGATACGCCCGTTTACTTGTGGTATAAACATCTCCTCTCCATCCTCTCCTACCTTTGTCGGCTGTCATGCCCATACATCCCCTCAAAAAGCTCGTGCGGGTACTTGCCCGCCTCCTCCTCATGTCCCCGGATTGTATGTCTGAGTATTTGCCGCTCAGAGTGTCGCTATCTCGAGAAGTGTATCCTTCATTTTCTGCAAAGCCTCTCGGATCGCGAGTGCTTTTGACAATACAAAGACCACGACTCGAGCGAGGATAGTCGAGGTGATATTTTCCACTTTCTCCCATAGCTCCGAAAAGGATTTATAGAAATCGGGAAACTTCGACTTTATATTTTCAAAAAGATTATGCCACATCTCGAGGATGAGGAGTCAAAATCCCTCAAAATCTCACGAAAATAGTGCCTTAAATGCTGCAAATCCATCTTGTATAAACTTCCAAGCGGTCGAGGTGATGTCCTGTATACCGAGAAAATTTGTTTTCCACGCGAGAGCGAGAGCCGCTACGAGAGCCGTAATCCCTATAATCGTCCACCCGATAGGACCAATCGCGACATTTAATAAGGTAAATCAGGTAATTACACCCGGTATTACGAGTCAAATAGCCGATAATGCCGCCGTAAATCCCGCTACTCAGGTCGCTACACCGATGATAGTAGCCGTCAATTTCGGATTATCATTTATCCAGTTCGCGAGTTTCTCTACTATAGGAGTAATCTTTATCGCGAGGTTTGTGAGGACCGGTAATAGTGCCGTACCTATGGTCTCAAATACGCCATTCATCGTTTCTTTTAGTATTCTCATACGCCCCTCAAATGTCGCCGCCTGTGCTGCTGCTGATCCTCAAAATTCTCGATTGAGTTCGGCAAGTATCAATTTTTGAGCACCCGCCGCATCTCCCATCTGTACCATAGTCTCGATTTGTTTTTTCTGCTGCTCTGTAAATGTTACTCACACCCTCGAGAGTGCTGATATACCCTCGATAGGATCATTGAGAGCCTTACCGAGCTGTATAGCGGACCCTTTGAGAGCCTCGGCACTCGGTGTCGCTCCTCCATTCATAGCGGTAGCCATGTCGAGGAGAGTATTTGTAGCCGCCGGAAAAACATCCTTACCGATATTTGTAAAAGTGAGGAGCATATTTTGACCGGATTGTATCACATCGTCGGCGATACCCGTCGTGCTCTGTAACTCTGAGGCATATTTTCGTATTTGCTCGGCTGTGAGTCCTACTGTACCGCCTGTAGATTTGAGGACCGCCTCGAGTTGTGCATTTACCATCTGAGCCTCTTTAGCCTCTGAGATTGATTTACCTATGACGAAGGAGAGACCGGCGAAAGCGGCACCGGATACCACTCATGCCACCTTAAAAGCCTCGGCATTTTTCTCGAGTGTCCCCTTTACTGAGTTGAGAGATCATTTGATTTTATCGTTTACGGCTGTCACCTTGTCCACGATTTGCATCACTATATTGATTTGCTCATTTGCCATAAAAAACTATATAAAAAAGGTCTTTATGGTGGTTACTTCTATTATATTTTATTATGGTTTTTCTGCAATTTTTTCCTTGCCTACAATGTCCTCGGATGACATTTTTATAGTGATGAGGTCTATAATCCTACGAGGAGTTTTCATAAAATCCTGATAGGACCATGACATAAATTGCATGATCTCGATAGATTGTAGCTCCTTCGGCATGTTTGGTCCCTCTCTATTGTTTTTTTGTGATCTCAGGTGCTCACAATAAATCAATCCTATTTCTTCGTATCTTTTTTTTTATCCTCATCAGTACCGAGTATCTCTGTGAGAGCTGCTGCGAGGAGATTGAAAGTTTTACTAGGCATTTTCCTAAAGTCCTCCCGGAGCTGATTATAATTGAGTTTCACCTCCTCACCTTTTTCGGTAACTTTCTCGAGGAGATAGAATATGCTCGTGATAGATACCTCAGTACCGGATATCTCTTTTTCTTTGTATTTTTCTCCGGCGAGTTCGACCTTCTCGACATCCTCCATCAAATAATCACTCTTAAAGTGATACTCTCGATCTCCGATCGTAACAATCTTTTGATTTTCCATAGGTGGATTTTATATATAAATTACCAAGTTGCGATAGCGACTCCCGTAGCATCAGTAGCGAGCACATTTCATGCGACATCGACGACTGTACCATTACCACCGGCTGTATATTTCACTTTCAATCCTGTGAGTTGTGATGCTGCTACAGTTGCTACTGTGAGTATGACTTTATTATTTGTCGCTCCCGGTGCGATAGCTGTCACCGCGTAAGTAGTAGCCGGTGTCACCGCATCCTCTACTGTAAATCCTCCCGCATTTGATTTTGTGATACTATCTACATCCGCAAGCTCTGAGAGAGTGACTTCGAGAGTTGTATTGTTTGTACGAGCTGCACTAGCGAGTGTAGGAGCGACGACATCCTCAGTACTTTGAAAATTGAGGAGGAGTCTATCGGACCATTTAAACTCTTCTTTGCTACTCGGGAGACCTGTATCATCAGTAGGATAGGTAATAGTGTAGTCACTACCTGATACTGTCTTTTTGTAGATCCTCCAATTAGGAGAATTATCAGCCGCACCCATGACGGCGGTCCCTACATATTCGTCCGATCATACGGTGTCGAGTTTTAATTGTCTTTCCATATAGTGAAGAGATAAAAAATAATTATTTGATGAGTACGGCTTTGAGACGACACCTACAATTAGGATGTAGAGGAGGTCCTGAGGTATCCTCGTAATTGAGAGGTAACTCGGAGACAAATCCATCATCTCAAGTCACCTTTAGTATATCTCCCTTCTTAAAAAACACAACATCGAGACCTATTTTTTTACCGTGCATAGCTCCGCAAAATTCGCATGTCCTCTCATCCTGTACGGTGTACCATATTTTAGAGACAACCTGTTTTGTCTCCTTCCATTGTGCGATAGTAGCATCGGTCGCCGCTCTCACGGTCTCACTTCTTGCAATCGCCTTGACTCTTGTAGAGGATAATTCGGCAAATACTTCGCGGACCGCCTTCACGGCTTCGGCGTTATTATCAGCATTTGCAATCGCCTTTGCTATCTTTTCATTTGTCACTCCATCGACCGAGAGCTGTAACTTTTTCACCTGATCGACAATCATCTCGGTAACTTTCTTTTGAGGTACTCCGAAAACTGCTTGTAGTCCTATCTGTACATTTGCTCTCTTACCCTCATCCTTCATAATGCCCTCTATAATTCCATAGATAGAGAGATAATACACGGCAAACCAATCGGACGAGCCGAGTTTTGGTGTCTTTGCTTTGAGTGAGTACTCTTTTTGTTTTTGCATCTCTGAGATAATCTCCTCCTCCTGTTTTGCAAAGACTTTCAGTATGCCACGAGTAAAATTAGCCTCGTATTTGTCGTTTCTTTTGATGTACATCTCCCAATCCTTTTCCATCCATTCGTCACTTTGTAACTCTACATTAGATTTTTTTTTTAGACCCTCGATGATTGATTTTGAGAGTTTTGTACATGCCTCCATCGAGACATCTATTGACTTCGGTACACTTGTATCTCCGCTTCATTGATTGCCGGCGGTAGGAGTACCTGTATCAAATGGTGATGTGATATATGTATCACCATCAGGACCGATAGGATCATACCCGAGCTCTACCAAAGCCTGATTTTTTGTGAGCATACCTATCGCATAGAGTCGGAGTGTCTCATCGACATCGGTCGGTACTACATTTATAAATCTGAATTTACCTACACCATCGAAAAGGTGGCGATTAAATGCCTCTTGTATCAAAATTGCTATCGGCTGTATAGTCCTACGAGAAAATATACGGTCGAAAGCTACCACATTACCCACATTTACGCCCTCAGACATGCCGAGTACCGCTTTAGGTACTTTTGTACGCCCGAGGATGACATCGCGTGCGACCTCCTTCATTTTCGCGAAATCCATATCTTTTTGAGAGGTATTCGGATTTGCTTTGATGCCGTGTGTCAAAAGTGCGGTCTGATTGCCATTTTTTATACCTTTATGGTCTCTATTCCACTTGTCGAGTATTCTCTTCGCTACTTCCGGTGTGAGTGCCTGATCTGTAGCGAGTATATTGCCGGCATATCCTCCATTCTCAAAGAAGTTTGCATTGTAAATATCGCTACTTCTATCCGCATCTATCGCAAAATCTGATGCCGCGAGACCACTCATACCCCTCGATTTATTGTAAGGGAAGGATTGCACCGGATGGAAGTATGTCACCACTATCATATTTTCCTTAGCGATGGTCCATGTCTTGTTATCATATTTGTATTTGTACTCTTTTACTCAAAAATTACCTCATGTATTTCGTACCTCTTCGACAAAGAGAGGATTGAGTACCTCGAGACCGAGAATACTCTTTGTACTTCCGGGAGTTGTCACCTTCCATATATAGGACCGACCGTGTATCTCCAAAAATGAGACAAAATCTCGAAGAAACTCGAAATCTATTATCGACATGATAGGATTATTTTTGACTACATTACCTTTACTATCCTCTATCACTCTATCGAGTACTGCGAGATGATTTGCGATAGTAGATATACCTGTATGTCCCCATCATGTATAAAAGTCACTCGGAGATTTTGCGTTTCTACGAAAAAAAGGATTTGCACCGTTGAAATCTTCGGGATCAAAAAAGTCATCATGTGTCAATGCTGTAGCCGACTTTGCTCAAAGTATGCTTTGGAAAGCGGATTTTATACCTCCGAAAATATCCATAAAAGAGAAAATTATTTATTACTTGCCCTCTTGACTGTACCTTTATTGCTTATCTTGTCGGTATCAATCATCTTTTTACCTCCTGAGAGTTGCTCGTGTAGGATTTTCTCAGCCTCTTCGGGAGAGTTTGCCTCGATGACGACTCAGTATGTAGGAAAAGTATATTTTTTCATAGAGTAAAATTACATTTATATTTTATCAAAAACGGTCCATACTGCAACCTCAATTATGTAATATACCGTCAAAGATCATCACATGACCGCTTTACCCGGTGTAGGTTTTGCCGGTGTAACCTGTTTTACTCATGCGAGACCGAGATTTGTAGCGGTGTCGAGAGCATCCATGACATCGACGACGGCATCCATCGCCTTATTCCACGCGTACTCTGTAGGATCGAGACCGTCCACCTCTTGCGTAGGTACCTGATACTGTACGAGTATATCAAATCCATACGGTCGTAGTACTTCTACATTTGATAGTAATTCGGAGTTTGTTATGAGTCCCGGCTCGACACTACCATACGGATATTTACCCGGACCTACCGGATGAAATTTTGATACTCACGATAATTTTTTACCCGTTCCTGTTTCTCACATGAGGAGAGTGTAGAGAGCATCCCTAATCTCGTGTATTGTACTTGTATTGTTTGTCATAATTAAAAATTATTTATAGCCTCAGAGAATTGATCGAGGACCTCGCGTATCATTATATTTTTTTTCTCCTCAAATGCACGCTTCGCAAATGGATTTGCCTTCGTACCCTTGCGAGAGATGCTAATCTGTAGGGCTCGTACTGGTATACCCTTTAATTGTGCCCAATCCTCGAGAGCCTCCTTCGGTGCCCAATGCGGAGAGGTCCCCTCATGCACAAATAGACCGTATCTCTTGCGGTTTGCGAGAGTACCTTTGAGTGCATCTATGACGAAGTACCAATTTTGCGAGAGGTTTGCCGTGACTCATATCGGAGTTGCATCTCATAACTCATTTTGACCGAGTATCATCGCTCTCGTGAGTCATGTCTGAGCTATTTTCGTAAAATTGAGTGCTCCATATTTGACGAGTACTTTGTCGAGGTCTTCGCTATATATGCTGTAATCAGCCATATTATACCGTCTTATTTGATAGAGTGATTTTGCAAATTTTGTACGCGAGCTGTATTGACCTCTTCTCTCCTACCGCTTTTACTGCATATCGGAGGTCGTTTATTTTCACGATGTCACCTTTTTTTATATCGCTCGAGATAGGGCATGTAAAATTGTGATCCTCTCAAAAAGTCCCGTTTGTCTGATTGACCTCCTGTATACTGACGGCTTTTAAAAACCCCTTTATACTTCATACGAGAGCCTCCTCACTCTTACCCGTATCGGTGTCGAGTGATTGTCGGTATACCTGAGCGATGTCGGTAAAAAAAGAGTGCATTATACTCGCATATATTGAGATAAAACGGGATGAGTTGCAATATCTATATTGTCTCCATAGGTGACACTCGCACCGTCTACGCTTTCTGATTTGATACCTCGACCGGCTGTAGTATATCTCTGTATAATGAGCTGATTTACTGCATCGCTCAAATCAGCCGGGATATTTTCTCCACCGGCGACATAGATTATCTGTATGTTTTGAGGACCTCGAGTGAGTTCCGCTCAGAAGTACAATTTTCCTATTGACTTGTCGATATCGTATGTGTCCGCATCAAAATCGGTCCATGTACCGTTATCATCATATTTTACTGATGTGAGAGTTTTGACATTCATCCATTTGAGGAGTACTACACGCTGTCTCACTCCATCCTGTACCTCGGTGATTGTCTCCTCGGTGATTTTGTACCCTGTCTTATTCTCCACGAGAGAAGTCATCGCCGTAATAATCAATGCGAGTTTTGCATCCTGACTATTATCGGTGATATCTAGGAGTGTTTTTATGTCGTCAATTCTTGCCATAGAGAGGTATAAAAGATAAATACGATGATGAGGTCTCGTCATTTTGTCGAGACCTCACGGTCCTATTATTCTTCGGTGTTTTCGATGACATTACCGTCTCGATCCACTTCCTCATTTTCCTCTATCTCTTTACCCTTGTTATTTACACGAGTACCGAGAGGGAGCTTTGTATCGAAAATGACTTTTTTACCGAAAGCCTTCACATCTATACGAGGCATACCTACGACGACAAAAGCCGGACCGTATTGTGTAGCAATGCTCGCGTAGACATTGATTGTATCACTCAAAGCCTCTTTAGCTGCGACACGAGCCGCCTTACGCTCTTCGCGTACTTCGTCTGATGTCTTTTTTGCTTTAGCTGCTGACACATCCTCGTCCTCTTTTTCTTCTTCGACCTGAGTATCCTCAGTTGTCGTAGTATCTGTATCGCCTGTATCAGTAGTATCGACTCCCGTGTCCTCTACCTGAGTATCCTCAGTTGTCGGATTTTCACCCTCGAGAGGTGTATTATCCTGTTTTTCTTTTTTTGCCGGCATAAGAAAATGATTAAAAATAAGGGCATAAACATTATAAAAAGATGGACCCGAAAGTCCATCTTTTTATTTTTAGCCTGTATAACCTGTAGGTTATGATGCTGCTGTCACGACTTTGACAAATGCCTGAGTGAAAGCGATTTGACCGTGAAATCTCTGCTCACCTTTGATAGTGACGAGACCATCCTTAAAGCCGGTACCTGAATATCCTTTTTTGACTGTGATGTCTTTTCGGCGTACTCCGATAAAGTGTGCCATGTTACCATAGACACAAAATACCTTGCTCGCACCTCCCGCACTTGGGAGTTTGTCTGTCTCGACTACTGGATCTCCGAAGAGAGTAGGTGTAGCCGTTTCGAGACTTGGGAAAAGAGGAGCCCCCGCATCAGTTTCGAGTGCCATAAGTTCCGCACGAGCCGCACGAGACATATACCACTTGCCACCTTTGCCATCGACGAGGTATTTTGTACCTACTGCACCGAAAGCTGCGACGAGTTTCGCTCGAGTGATTGAGCTGAAACCTGTAGTAGCGAGGACGACACTTGCAACACTAGAGTTGATAGTGACACCTTCGATATTTGAGCCTGAGCCTGACCCGTTGAAGATTTGATCTTCAATAAAAGCCGCCTGACTTTCTCCGATGAGCTTCACGAGGAGGCTATAGAGATCAGGGATAGAGAGAGAGTCTTCGAGAAGAGACTCAGAGACATCTACAATCGTATTAGCGATTTTAGTCGTAATAGTGATTGTCGATGTAGTAGGCTTACTAGCCGTAGCCGATGCACCTTCCGCTACCCATGCGGTAGTGAGAGCATTGACAACCTTAGGTATTTTGAGATTGTCGCCTTTTACCACATTGTAGAGTGTGATGTCTTCGATAACTCGGTAAGTTTCGATGACATGTACTACATCTGCGAGAAACTGGTCGAAAACGAGCTCAGCACCTTCACCACTTGCCACATTACCATTCATGAAGTCCGCTTTTACGGAAGTCACGGCATCCTCAAAAGATGCACCCTTCGCACATTGTCGGAGTACTGTACATACATACGACTTCTTGACGAAGTTCTTTTTTTCCTCGTCACCGCCATTAGAGGCGTGTGCTGTAGCGAGTTCCTTCATTTGAAGTTTAACCGCTTCTACATCTTTTTGTAGTTCCTCCTTAATATTCTTAACAGAGGCTTCTACCACTCCCGGGAGCTGTTCTGTAACAGTCTCTTTAATTGCACCGGCGAGTGCTGCAATAGCTTTTTCATCCATACGGAAAAGAAAAATAAAAATAATCCATCTTTTTTATAGAGGTATAATGGTTTGGTCCTCTCCTTTGTCGTGTCATAGACAAAGAGACTACCCGGAGTATGTTATAGTTTTACTTCATCTCTCTGAGTTTCTCTGCTGTCTCTCTATTGAGTTTTTGTATAAATTCTTTGACATCAAATGCCTTCTCTGTTTTTTCCTTTGTAGCATTGAAAGCATCTACGAGAGTTTGTACAGTAGTACCGAGAGTTTTGAGAGTCTCGATAACTTCCTTCATTGTTTTTTCTGTATCTGTAGTGTCTTTTTCATCGCCTTTATCCTCGTCTGCTTTGTCATCATCAGTAGGTGCATCCTGATCTGTATCTTTTCGGACCATAGATGCGAGGTCTTTACCTCCGAGTGCTTTGATAATATCGACTGCATCAGGATTTGCCGGGATAGGTACAAATGAGAGCTCGATGAGTTCCGCACTTGTAATAATGCTGTCATCAGTAGGATCGCGACCTTTTATGATAAAGCCGACACTCACCGATTGTATGATTTTCTCATCGTAGAGTCTTCGGACCATTTGTGCCTTTGGATTTGCCTCCTGACTTGCAAATTTACCCTCTGCAATCCATTGATTGCCTGTGCGGTAAATCTTATCGACTCGTCCGATGATATTCTCTAGTCACCAATAGTTATGACCGTAGAGTACTACTGGATTTTTCATGAAGTTCTCAAAATTCCACCCGTCTATTTTTATGATCTCACCGTCTCGGTCTTTCTTGTCGGTCGTCATGATGACTCGAAAAGTACCGTTTTTCTCGGTAGTAATTTCTTTTATGTCGAGAGTCAAAAGAGCCTTGCGAAGTTTATCCGCATTTTCAGGTGTCCACTCTCCGCCGGGATTGCTCTTAATATTTTTGAGTGTAGGCATATTTTTATAGACTAGAGATAGTATTTTGTAGTGATGCTACAATCATTTGAGCATCTGACATTGAGTACAAACCTTTAAATCAAAGTGTCTGCATCATGATTTTACTATTATCCATATTTTTTGCAATATCTGTATATGCAATTTGAGCGAGGTCTATCTGTAATTTTGGATGATTAGATCATGAGCTACCGATAGTGACATCTGTATCCTCGATAGTGAGGCGTAGAGCTTTGAAAGTTCCCGCGACTGCATCGGTGATATAATCCGCGACATCTTCGTATACGGCTTCGATTGTACCTTTGACTGTGAAGAGATCATTTGTGATATCATCGACCTCGATACCTGTACCATCTCCCCATAATTGAATATCCTCGAGATTTTTTGTAATTTCGAGCTCAATCTTTTTTACTTTCTTACCTGATGCTGCACCGAGTCATGCGAGAGCACTTGCGAGTTTAAATGTCGCGACACGAGACATCATGAGGTAGTCGGTGACATACGATGCCGTAGATGAGCTATCTACCCCCGCTTTACCTCTCCACTTTGTAGAGACTGCGATAGGTTTGCCGGCTTCGATTGTGATTTTGATACTATCAATCATACACATCGGAAATTTTTGAGATTTGATACCGTCTACTGTATGGATAGAGAGTGAGGGATGCTGATTATTGTCGCTGTCTACTGAGAAACTATGAGTATATACTCCTGTACTTCCGATTTGAGCACTCGATACAGAGCCGAAGAGTGAGAGGAGTATGAGTCCGAGTGTCTCGGTACCGATGTACCCTCCTATTGTACCCTCGCTCCACTTTTTCGTAATCTTACTGTTACGAGCATCGAAAATAGTACCGAAGGATGACTCATCCGGCATTACTTCTATCTTAGGCTGAAAATCACACTCGAGTTTAGGGAGCCAAACTGTAGGATTGACTACAGTACCGCGAGTTGTCTCTTTTCAGAAACCTACATTGACGAGTCCTCAAATTTGCTTAGGCATAAAATAGTGATATTGATAACACGAAAATTATACTCTTATACAAAGCAAATCAATACTACCCTTTGTTTTTATTTCATTTTGTAATCTTCTTATGGACCCTACCACGAAACCGCCAATATGTCACTTTACTATTTATGTATAAGTATCGGCATATCTCCGCATCGGTATATTTACCCGCGTGTACGAGCCTCATAAAATCTTTTTCTCGATCGTTTAGACTACTCCATATCTCGGAGGTAATTACTGGTGTCTTTAATTTATCGCCAAACATAAAAAGGAGGTTATCAAATATAAATATCCGGCTCTGGCTCTCTCTCTCAGAAATACCACATACACACATATCGAGCACCATCTATCGCGTGGTTATTCTTGTCGATAGGCACTCGTGCATACTTACCATTTGAGAGCTTTTTCCAAACATATTTTTTAAATTCTCTCAGGAGGTGGTAACTACTTCGAGTGACATATATTTTTCGTGCCTTCATGAGAGAGATACCGAAGCGTATAGAGTCCTCTCACTTTTTTACGGGTATGACATTATGACCTAGCGTAACAAGCTCGGCGATACTCTTCGGCTCTGATGAGTCGGCGATGATGTCGTCCTCGTCTGGTATCTCATACTCTCGTATGAGTGCTGATATATCGGGATTTTGTAGTCATGTCTCATAGATGAGTTCATCGAAGAGTATCTCTTTGCCCCCGTTCCTCTCGAACATCTGTACGAGTGTCGTAGGATCGTTTGTATACCCGAAGTCCATCCCATGCCCGCAAAACTTCCAATCGTCGGAGATATCATCCACCTCGTAGATAGTATCGAACACACGCCCCTCTATCTTACCGTAATTACCGAGACCATAGACCGACCATGCTATAGGATCGACCTCTCGGTAGTACTCGATGCTCTCTATTTCGGCTTTAGTCAAAAATGGATTGTCTTTGTAGGTAGAAACATCGACATCGACATCACCTTTTACTATACGCCTTTTATCCTCAATCTCAGTTTTGACCCAATGGTCCTCATCATCGGGATTAAAGTCGATGACGAGTCTACACTTCGTACGCATCTCGAATTGAAAAAAGTCCTCGAAGTCGCACTCATTTACTTCGTTTAGATACCCTATTTGCCTACGAGGTCCTCGAAGTTTACGCGGATCATCGAGACCGATAAACTCTACATAGCGACGACCGTAGTAGTATCGCCTATCTGTTTTATTATGGTCTATGTATTCCCACCATTCATTTTTTGAGAGTATGTCCTCCCAATCCTTCATTACTGACCCCTTTAATGATGCTGCAAACTTACGCCCTATCGTCGCCACGCCTACCGGTATCTCCTGACCGAGAAACTTCCCGGTGAGTAGCCACTCTCAAATACGCTCGAGAGTGCTATATGTTTTCGTCGAGGATGACCCTCACCGGAGGAGGATTATTTTTTTTTGATAATGCCGCAACCTCTTGAAAACTTCCGAGGTCTTTATGTGCACATCCTGATATGTGATGTTTTCTACTGGATTGCTCATACTTTTGACTCTTCAAAAATAAATCGCTTTATCACTCTCTGAGTATCAGGATTTTCTACATCATCGGATATATTCCACTCCTTAAATTTACGCTCTAGTATCCACGCGACACCTCTCCAAGATGGATCGTAATTCTCGGCAATCTTTTCGAGTAGACACATTTTGTAGGCAAGTAGAGACATGCGGTATAGATAGTAAAACCTTGCAAAAGTTACATCGTCAATAAGTTCCTTATTTGGCAAGTCGGGATCATCTCACTCTCTAAATCTTTTTGCATCCGCTTTCCACTTTAAAAAAGTGACATAGTGTATCTGGTCCTCAGGTTTTAGTGTACCATTTATAAACTCTACGAGCTCGTAATCTTCGAGGAGAATACGAGCCGTCACGATAGCATCCCCGGTCCTCTTGTCTTTTTTATAGACGAGTGACTGGAAGGCATCGAGAAAAGTCTGATTTAATTTTGCCGGTCTACCACCTCGAGGCGTGGTAAATTTACCCGATCAGTCGTTTGTCTCTTGTCTCATACCTATATTTTACGAGTGAAGAGATAAAAACAAAGTAAGACTATTTATACTTCGCCTGAAATTGCTCATCACTCATAATCAAAAAGCTGATAAAATCAATCAGAGCAATAAATGAAGGGATGAGAGTCCATGCAAATATGAGCATGAGTACACCCTGTCATACGCGACCGAGATACATACGGTGAATACCGAAACCTCCGAGAAAAAAAGCGAGGAGAGCGGCTGTAGTTCGTGACTTCATAAAATGAAGGTAAAAAATAATATAGTTTATAGACTTCTCGGTCTTTAGTCAAATTTTGCTATTTTGTCGAGTACCCGGTGAATATCCATCATGATATTATCATATCTCTCTCGTAATTTTGGATTATTTGATTGTATTGTATCTTCTTTTACCCGAGTCAATATCGCTCAAAATCACTCAAATACGACGAGGAGTATATCTGTGAGGTCGTCTCCTGTTTTTTCTGACTTTGGATCGAGAATACCATCAAAATCTATAGTACCATCATCTCGGCGTGTTATTCTTACTTTATCCATTATTTGACGAGATAAACTTTATAAACTCCATCGCGAAATGCTCAGGTCCTTATATTTCTGACTCATGTCTCCGCGATACCATTCCATATATCGAGCCTCTTGCCTTTGATACTCCCTCATCGGTCTCGGCAAACCACATCACCGAGCCCCTCAATGTGTAGTGTAGTGCCTAATGCAAAAGAGGGGGGGCAAGCTACTACGCTCATCTCATCTTTTGCCGATAGCTCGTATCAGTTTGCCGTGTGAAAACATGACCCCTCTCCGCAATTCATAGCTTTATCAGCCTCATACGAGCCTCTAAAATAGTAATCCTGACCCGGGAGAGGTGCATAGTATCCGGTGGTGCGATAATTGCCTATGTACTCGATAGTTTTTACCTCTGGTAATTGTATAGAGGGATCGAGCATCGAGAAGAGCAAATATAGCGGATATAAATATGATAGTATGTCCATAAATTAGAGTGAGTGAATTTGTAAAAAGAGTTTCTCCATCTCTTGCTCTTTTGCGTTCATTTTGTCCTCAAATCTTTTTTTGTCGGCTTCTTTTGTCACTACCCTATAGGCTATCAGGAGTTTAAAAAGTATATACCTGAGCTTTTCCACCTCGTCCATAATCTTATTTGCCTTTGTACAAAAATCTCTCGCATCATTTTTTGATAAACGATACACACCATCGAGTATTACTCCCGTCATGCTGCGAAAATAAAAGCGTGCTCACATCTTTACCGGTGTAAAATGTTTTCTAAAAAGAGTGTGCGATTGTTTTTCTTGCATATCATCTAAAATTATTGTTTTTTTCATATTATACTGGTAATGAAGTATTGCCGGATAGATAGTATCGAGCCGTGTGCATGACATCCTCGTCTGACATATCCGATTTGTATGCTATCCATTCGAGATAATCTCTCGGTACTTCCGACCACAATTTACCGGCATGTTTTCAGAAAACACATCGGTAGAGGAGAGAAGGTGCACGAGTAATCTCTATCATCCTTTGTATTAGAGTAGTATCCTCGTTTAATTTTCTAGGATCGTTACTTATCTCGGCTGCGAGTCTCTCTGCAAATTTCTTTGATAGATGATAAAAGAGTTTTTCGAGTACATAGACATCGCTCATCGCATCGTGAGGATTGATCTCTCTATCAAATTCTAATCCGAGACGGTATCGGAGATACTGTAAATTGTGTGCCTCAAATTCAGGATAAATATATCGTGCGAGTTTCAGGGTACAAATATATAAAGGTACTTCTACACCGTGATTTTTGAGTACTCCGACATCAAAAGGGGCATTATGAGCGATGAGGATATATCAGTATGACAAGAGATTTTTTAATTCGTTTCTCTCTACTGATTTATCAAAAGTATTCTTATTCTCTACCATCTTCTCGGTGATATGATGGACCGCCATCGCTCAAAACTCTATCATAGTACCCCCGGTACTAAAGAGGCAATTTATCTCCTCTCAGTTTAATTGATTTTTGTAGGCGAGCTGTATGAGTATAGGATTTTCCTTCGCGTGTGTCTCTGTATCGAGAAAAATGTATGACATATTAAAATAACAAAATAAATAAAGTCACTATCTGAGTACACGCGAGGAGTACTATCGTGAGTCATCTCTTCTTGTTTTTTAGTTTTAGATCCTGATTGTCTGAGAATATTTTACCTCCTCGGACCCATCGTGCAAATTCCTGATCTGCTTTCAGCTCTTTTAATCGTTTGTTTGTAATCGTAGGCATACTAAAAATAATAATGATAAGCACTAAAACCTAGAATTACTCACATCGCCACTCATAGGTAAAAAAGTATTGCCCTCTCCGCGAGGAGTATATCGAGTATGTCATTTACGAAGTTTTTTAGTTCTCTTCTTAAAATGAAAAGTCGAAAATCGAAAAGTCATAATATCCTATTTTCCTCCTCCTTATTTTTTGGATATGGAAAATCATTTTTTGTACACCAATCCGCGACATCAGAGCAAAACCAATATACCTCTATCCCCTCGGTCTTTGTAACTTCGATAGGCAATCACCATACGCCCGTAGGTCTATGTCTCCTCTTCTGCATCCTATTCCTGATATTATCATCGCTTATAGCTGCTGTAGCTACCTTTTTGATAGCCTTTGTAATCTCCCGTTTTACATTTTTATTTGTGAGTTTTTTTGTCATAAAATATATTAAAAAGGTACATCCTCTGTAACACTTGTAGGTATAACTGTTTTTTTTGTATTATCCTCTACATCTCCTTGCTTTTCCAAGCTGAGAGCTACATATCACGGCTCTAGTCCGATAAATGAGAGTACATGAGTGATTTTATACGGTCCATACTTTTTATCTTTGAGTACGATATCCTCAAAAATCTCATAAAAATATATATAGTCTCCCGGCTCATAATCTCTATCATTAAATCGTATCTCACATTTTTTATCTCATGATCTCAGAGCATTGAGATACGCCTTTTTAATTTTGAGCTCGTGTATTGCTGCTTTGTACATAAAAAATAATTAAAAAATCCTCCCGTTTTTATGTCGTATGTATTTACGATCATACTCTACGAGGAGATAGATAACTCCTACAAATGCGAGGAGGGTACAGAGTGTATAAATATTTTCCATGTGCCAACATTAGGAAGTAGTAGAGTGATTATATTTCATTATGAAACTTTGCAAATGTCTTTTCGTTTTTTATTCGTGACAAAATGGAAAATCTTTGCTTTCTATAATATCCCTTACCTCCTCGATATCGCTCGCGAGGATATATACACCGCCTCACTCTGTAATCCTGACCTTATGCCGTATCTGGTTTGCCGTAGTGGTCCTATCGGACCGGTCCTCAATATCAAAAGTCTTCTCGTATTCCTTCCACTTCTCGACGGTCTCTATATCTTTTTTGGTCTCTACTCAGACAAAGACCGCGAGAGTCTTACCTACCATATCGGGAGTGATGACGACCGGTACAAATCATACCATATCAGGCGTACCACTCTCCGCCATTGTCACCATACGGTCCCTCGACTCTCAATCCTTATTTTTCGAGCTGAGTTTCACTTTGCCACTTTGTGCACGCTGTAAGTACCCGTTATGCTTATAGGTGATGAGATTTTTTGCGACCTTTTGTAGTGTGCTTTCCTTCATGATATGATTGATTATGATATTTTTTTTGATGTCACCACTTCTCGGTATGTGTGAGATGCCATGTATTGCACTCCGGGCATTGATATATGCGTAGGATGAGACCTCTCTCGTCGTGTAGACGGTTTTTGAGTGTCTCGGCTAGTTTCTTCGTATATCGTTTTTTGCCGGTGCATTGCATTATTTTCGAGTTAATAGTCGTATGATCGTCGGTATATCCTCGTCCATATCGGGATAAAATCTATTTGCCGAGTGACAAAATACATTATACGAAATCAAATAATAAAGTTTACGATTATCATTTTTTATATCTATCGCCATCCTTTTACATTTGTATTGTGATACATGAGAAAACCCGAGCGATAGTAAAAAATCTATAGATGGTACATATCTTTTAGTTTTTGACATAAATGTAAAGAAAATGTTAAAAACTATACTTTTTTCTCTCACTCCTCAGACTTCACATCTCCACATCCACACGATCCATCCTCCCGGCGATTTGTGCACTCCTCATGAGGTACATATTTCATCCCGTCGGCTTTCATCTCCTCAATCCCCTCGAGGAGTACATTGAGAGGTATTCCGAAAGTCTCCCACGAGTAGAGCTTTTTATCTCTCTCATCCTGTAGAGCTGCGAGAGTGTTCTCGATGTGCTCAAAACTTATCACAAGGTGTAGCGTAGACATAATAAAAAGGTGAAAAATTAAAAAATTACTAGCATACTATCGTGCATCCCGCATTTATTCTCGACAAATTCTCCCCGCGTATTCCATCCCGAAAATTTGACTCGTCATCTCAAAAATCGTATCTCTCTTTTGTTTGGTAGGATATAATCATGAAAAAGGCGAGTACTCGTAGATACGGGCAATAACATAATACAAACTTTTCATTTTTTGCTCTCTTCAATGGCTTTTTTCACAAATGCCTCCTTCTCTTTGAGAGAATAGGGAGGATTGATAAAGTTCGCCCCCCCCACTCGATTTTTGTACCATCCCACGATGATATATCGTGCATAAAAGGACACGGATCAAAGAGCTCTCAAAATTCCTCCTCGAGTTTTGATAGGAGAGATCTCGGAGTTTTCCAATCGTTTTTATGGTCCAAGTTTCTATTTTTCATAACAAAATTATTTTTTAAAAAGTACATCTTTGATTATTCCGACTATCACATCTGACGGGGTAGACTCGTACGACTCTTTTTTGTTTTTAGTCCTCCACTCTCAGACCTTCTCATTTATCGCCGTAGACTCATCCTCTGAGAGTTTGCCGGGCTGTTTGTAGTATTTGATGACCGACTCGTACAGTAACCGACGGGTAGTATTCTCATCAGCCTCTCGCCGTGATGCCGTCTCGTGGTCCCTGAGGGAGTTACGAGCGAGCACCCTAATCGGCTCAATCCATTCGTCGAGGATGCCGTAGTACTCTACCCGCCGTGTCGTATTCTTGTTTTTTTGAGCCGTAGCGAGATTTATTCCCTTCCACCCTGAGGAGATAGCCTCGTCAATCCTCTCGATGACGAGAGAGGCATCATTTTTTAAAATGAGGGTAATCAGAGTCTCCCATCCGATAGGCTTGTATGTGTCCTTCCGTTCCTTCTTGTATCGGTACCACTTCTCGGCAGCCTCCCGGAGTTTTTGATTATCAATCCGATTGAGCCCTTCCGTGTAAAAGTCTTTTTCTTCTTTATCGACTCCTCCCCCCTCTAGGGGGATAGGGGGTATTATATTATTTCCTTCTTTCCTTATTCTCTTATTTATAGTATCGACTGTGTTTCGCTTCTGTTTCGCTTCTGTTTCGCTTTTCACCTGAAAATCGTCGTATTTTATTACCCTGATTATCACTCCACGAGTGAGTTTGCGTGTTTCGACCATGTTTCGACTGACAGCCCATCTTAAAAACTTATCTACGACATTAAATGATACGCAAGCCTCGGAGGCGAGATAATCATACTTTGTCGTAAATTCCCCCCTCTTGTATATGCCTCGATCCTCAAAATTGCACTTTAAAAGTATCACCGTCCAGAGTTTAAACCATTCCGGCGGTTTTTCCATTATCTCACTCTCGAGGAGTGATCTATAGACTGCGATGTATCAATTTTCAGACATAAAAAAAAGAGTGATACGCAACCACCATAGTATGCGAACACTCTTTTTCATGCACGAGGCATAGAGAGGAGTATATTTTGTATGGTGGTCGTGTCAAATATTATTTACCGATCCCTCGAAGTCAAAAATTTTACATATTCCTTTGCCTTTTTTAGCGTGTCAAATTCTCTCGGGATATCAATTACTCCCGACATCCTGACGATTTGAAAACAAGCCGGCTCCCACTCTGTATATTCCCTTCTCGTGAAAAATCTTTTTTTCTTTTCGAGTTTTTCGACGACATAAAAGTAACATTTTTTACCCTTGTCAAAATCAAAATCATCGTGTCTAATAATACGGTAATTTTTACCGTCGTAGAAAATTATTTTTTTCATAAAAGCAATTTGATAAAAAATATTGATATCCATATCAGGGCTCATAATGCCCATATATTTATATCGTAATGGATCGAAAATGTGAGCTCAAATAACCATAGTATCGAGAATACAAAAAATGTAACCAATAGGTAGGATAATCAGCATACAAATAGTATCAATGCTATTACAAAGGCAAATTTACTCATAAAAAAGAAAATGAAAAAATAAAAAACCCCTCGGGTAGTTGGCGACCTTCG
>ERZ869921.338-NODE-338-length-31575-cov-6.944385_pt1 | contig 31575 bp, 63 predicted proteins | sample MGYA00579310_ERZ869921 | MGnify/ENA primary metagenome ERZ869921 (study PRJEB32216, sample SAMN09231816) | wastewater metagenome | place: USA: Maryland | collected 2016-06-21 | study: EMG produced TPA metagenomics assembly of the PRJNA472060 data set (Reclaimed... | reverse complement strand
AATAAAATATATGATAGAATACGATCAAAATTGGAATCACGAAACTAAAGTTTTCTTTTTTCTCGATGAAACCCTCGGAGAATTTTTTGAAAAATTAGAAATACCCGATAAATGGAGTCAGTTAAAGTTTTTAGAAAATTTAACAACAGAAACAAAACTATCTATAGTAGATAATATAATTTTTAGTTATATTAAAAATATTTCTGAACAATTAGCCGAAGGTCAAGAATACAATGTTATTGAAATTATACAAAATTACGTTCAATTTAATAAATTTAAATTGTATAATGAAGAAGCTTTAAAAGAATTAGATAATTTAGATTATGGAAACGATTAAATTAGCAACGGCGCAGGTATATAGTAAGGAGCAGTCTTACGAAGAAATTCTCGACTCTATTTATACAAGTGGTAGATCAATAGATGATGTATTTTTCCCAGTAGAAGGACAAAATCCTGAGGAAATTTTACAGCATGTATTAACTCTAACTCTAGATGCATTAGTTGGCGCTGGTTATGGCACCCGCCAAGATATAATTAAGCAATTTGTTAAATATTACTTTACTTGGGACGAATTTGGCAATGAAATGAAATTCCAAGAAATAGCTCCCGTGAAAGATGATATAGGATTCGTAATCACTACGAATCCTCCGAAATATACTACTATGTAATAATAAAATGCAAAAAATAATAATTAATTTCTTATCTATTTTATTAGTTAGCTGCGCTAGCACTGGAACAAATATTAACCCGCCTCAATTCAATAAGCCTACCAATACCAACAATAGATATTATCCATCTAATGATTGGACAATTAGAAATGAAAATGACATCAAGCCACTCTTAAATAAAATCAAGGGTAGCCGCTCATATACCCAAGATGGGGTATTAATTGTAGATTTGAATGGTGGCATCATAGATGGTAAAAAGCAAAGTGGTTCAGGGAACCAAAATGAAAATCAAGAGCCACTGTTTCGTGCCGAGATTCCATTTGCTTTAAAAAATGGATTTGTAATGAATAATAAGAACGCCGCTACATTTAACGCCCCTTACTCTGGATTAAAAAATATTACATTTACTAATATTGGAGAAGATGCTGTAGCTACAAGCCGTAAGGCTCAAAACTTCCTTGTAAAAGACTGTGAATTTATCAACCCAGGTGGAGATAAGAGTATCCAACTCAATCAAGCTAAAGGAGCGGAAATAAGTAATAACTTAATTTACGGAGGTATTACAGGAGTAAGAGTACATGAATCATCCTGGGCCGCTAAAGATGACGAAGCTTTTTGCAGCAAAAATAAATTCATTGGAGTTGACACAGCCTGGAATGTGAGTAAAGGTAAACTAGTTGTTTCTAGCCCTAATTCATACACTGGCGTTAGAACCCCCTTTAAAATCAACAAGGGCGCAGAGATTAAAAACCCAGACGGAAAAGTAACTAGAGAATGAAAGATGGAATAAATGTGCTAAGCCTTTTTGACGGCATATCTTGCGGTCAAGTAGCATTTCAAAGAGCAGGTATAAAGGTTAATAAATACTTCGCTAGCGAAGTAGATAAATACACAATCCAAGTAACACAAGAGCATTTCCCCAATACGATACAACTAGGAGATGTGCGCAACTGGAGAGATTGGAATATACAATGGGATCAGATTGATATAGTAACAGGTGGCAGCCCTTGCCAAGGTTTTAGTTCTTCTGGGCTTGGATTAGATTTTCAAGACCCCAAAAGTAAATTATTTTTTGAGTTTTTAGATATTCTTAACCATGTTAAGAAATACAATCCTAATGTATACTTTCTCTTGGAGAATGTAAAAATGAAGAAAATTGTAGAGGAGAAAATATCTGAATTACTAGGAGTAAATCCTATTATTATTAATTCTAAATTAGTCTCAGCACAAAGCCGCACCCGTTTATACTGGACCAATATACCAAATGTCACACTTCCTGAAGATCGTGGGATTGTATTACAGAGTATATTAGACTCGGGAGTTACAATGCAGGAAAAATCTTATTGTATTGACGCTTCTTATGAAAAGCGCAATGCAACACCATATAGCTTTATTCTTAAAAGTCGCGGCTCGCTTGTTTTTGATTCTTTTGAAAATTTAAATCTATTCAAAACATATAACAAAGAACAATTATTATCCAAAGAGGTTATAAGCAATCCTTGCTATAGAAAGTTCAATAGAACTGAACTAGAAAGGTTGCAAACACTACCAGAAGGATACACAAAAAACATGACATATCCCCGCGCTGCCTTTGCGATTGGCAATGGCTGGACGGTAGATGTTATAACCCATATATTTAAACACATACCATGAACGTACTTAGTCTTTTTGACGGAATATCCTGCGGGCAGTTAGCATTACAAAGAGCAGGTGTATCTTATGATCAATACTTTTCATCTGAAATAGATGAACACGCTATAAAGGTTACTCAATATAACTTTCCAAATACAATCCAAGTAGGCACTGTTACAAAACTAAGTGGGAATACGTTGCCCGCTATAGATTTACTCATAGGTGGCAGCCCCTGCCAAGGCTTTTCTATGTCTGGTAAAAAGCTCAATTTTAATGATCGCCGCAGCAAGTTGTTCTTTGAATATGTTCGCTTGAAAAACGAAACAAATCCAAAGTATTTTCTTATGGAGAATGTTTTGATGCCAGATAAACATAAAGATGTTATCTCAGAACATTTGGGAGTAGAACCTATACTCATCAACAGCAGCTTGGTATCCGCCCAACATAGAAGAAGATTGTATTGGACCAATATACCTGTTTTAGAACTACCAGAAGATAAGGGTATCAAGGTTTCTGATATTCTTCTCAGCGGCAAACATGTATACTACTCCAGGAAGTATGGTTTTAAAGACGGAGGAGATAAAACTAAGACGTTGTCCGCTAGAGATTATAAATCCTTCTGCAATCAGTGGATGAGTGGCTCTTGGGACAATGAGAACTTACGTATGCTAACTCCATTAGAATATGAAAGACTACAAACATTGCCAGATAACTATACAGAAGTTATCAGCAACCGTAAAAGATACAGGGCCATTGGAAATTGCTGGACAGTTGATGTGATTAGTCATATATTCAAGTATCTATGATTTACAAAACAGGTGATTTATTAGACAGCGGCGGCTATGTATTTCAGCAAGTCAATTGCCAATTCGTAATGGGCAAAGGCTTGGCCTTACAAATACGTTCCCGATACCCAGAAGTATATACAGAATACAAGAAGTTACAAAACAAAGATATAGACAATGCCAGCTACCTTGGTACATATCAAACAGTAAAAGTAGCCGACAAAACCTTTGTTAATGTATTCTCTCAGGAGTATTATGGACGTGGGCCGCTGACTGAGTACCCTGCAATGATTAAGGCTTTTGAACAGTTCAAACAAAATGAACCAGACGGTGAATACAATTTTCCGTATCTCTTTGGGTGCGGATTAGCTGGCGGGGACTGGAACATTGTCAGTGGTATTATAGATGACTATTTCCCTGACGCGGTGATATGGAAGTTGCCTAGTGTTTATGGGACATGATTTGTTACAAAACGAATTAAGTGTAGCAACAACCTTACTAAATAAAAAAGGTTATATAGCGAAACCATTTAGAAAACAAAGGGGCTGTATAAGGCTAGTTACAAAACAGAATCGCTAGATAATGGAAGCCTATTGCAAAATAGGATTACTAGATAGCGGAAGCGCGTTACAAAACAGAATTGGTTGGGGTGGGGGTGATAGAGGGGTTGAGCGTCCCCGCGCCGCGCCCCGAATTTTAATGTTATTTTAATTTTCATTAACCCCCCCTTGTCAAGCACTATTTTTTCACTTGACACGTATTTGCGCCCCTCCCATCGTAAAATTTGTCGGACTGAAAATTTGCCCTTGACAAACGAAAAAACCCTCCCCCGTGAGGGGGAGGGCTGTGAGGTCGGGGCCGGTGATGCCACCCGCCGCCATGACCAGCCACCCCGGCATTGCGCTTCTGTGCCCGTCTGCGGGCGTTTCCCGCCCCGCCCGCTATCCTCACCCTGCCCGCCCCCTATCCGCGCCCCTGGGGCCGTTTCCGTTCGTTTGCGGATGGGTCACCGGCTTCCGGGGGAAGGAGGGCACCCCCCCCCTTCCCCGCCCGCCCCTTAGGCCACGTAGATCAGGCGGTCACTTGAGCGGGTGAGAGCGACGAACGCCACGCACCGCTCCGCCTCCTTTTCCGCTTCAGTTGCGGCAAGGGAGGATTCCAGTGCCCCGAGGAGGTACACGGTGGGCCATTCGCCGCCCTTCGCACTGTGGAACGTGCTGAGTGTCACCCCCTTGCCCTTTTCCATTTCGGTCAGGCGATTGAAGTAGGTCTTGAGCGTTGCGACCGTGCCGCCCTCCGCTTCCACTTGAGCAAGGAGAAGGGTGAGGCTTTCCACGTTTTCACGTTGCACGGCCAGCCAGTGCGGCACCTTGCCCGTTTCCATGGCTTTCTGCTCTGTCGCCTCATGATGGGCGAGGAGGAGGGCGCGGGCCGCGCCACAATCGTTCTCCTTCTTCGCCGCACGGTACAAGAGGCGGGACAGGTTCGCGACCAGGTCAGCGGCCCCCTTGTAAGCAAAGTCACGACGTTCGCGGAGGAGACGCATGGCAAGTGGAAGGATAGCCTTGTGTGTCCGGGCAAGGCAAGCGTCCCCACTGTCCAGTGCGAGAACGTCCAGGGCACTGAGTTCCATGTGTTCCACGGACCCCGCAAGGGCACACGGGCCTGGCTCAATTGCGCCAGGGAAGTAGCGGTTCGCTTCCCCGATAGCGGCGACACTACAACGGTAGGAAACCGGGAGGGGAAGCACTTCCGCCCCGAGTTCCTCCCGGATAACGTCCAGGGCATTCTGCACTGCCCCGGCGAAACCGTTAATCGCCTGGCGACTGTCCCCCACTGCTACGATACGCGCCCCGTCCCGCACGGCTTGCCGGATGAGGGCAAGCATGATGGGGGAAATGTCTTGCGCTTCGTCGATGAACCACCAGCGGAAACCTTTGAAAGACACCCCTTCGTACAGGGGGAAGTAAATCATTTCAGAGAAGTCGACCGTTTCCCGCTCCGCAAGCCCGCGTTCCACGGTAGCCAGCACCCACTGCGGGAATTCGTCAGGGAGTTCCTGTGGGTGCATAGCGGTCAGTTCCGCCACGTTCTCCACCGTGAGGGCCGGGAAGCCCGGCAGCCCAAGGGCAGAGATACGCACACGGTCAGCCCACAGCGCCACCGTGTCGGCATGTTTTACCCGTTCCTCTGCGGGGGTGACTTCCGCCGCAAGGCGGGCCGTCTTGCTTGGGGTGGCGGGAAGCGGGCGCTTTTTGAAGCGGCAGTAGCCGCCCTTGCTGCCGCCTTCCACCCGCACGCGGCGGGCACGGGAAGCGTTCAGTGCCGCCAGGCAGACTGAATGGATAGTCCCCGAGGTGACAGAGGAAGAAAGTCCCCCAAGGCGGGCCGCGAAGTCCTCCGCGTTTTTCTTGTTATATGCCACCGCGACCCCGTGGCCGAGAAGCTGAATCAGGGCGGGAATCACCACCCGGACGCCCGTCGTGGTCTTGCCGCTCCCCGGTCCCGCCTGAATGATCAGGTGACGGGGCGAGGCACGAAGTGCCCCGTCAATCGCCGTATGGTACGGCGAAGGGACGAAGCCGGTGGAGGTGAGGGCGGCGGCGGAGGAGGTGGTGTTGTTCATGTCCCGACACTACGCCAACCCATGGCAATAGTCAAACAGAAAAAGCATTTTCGTCTCTCTTTTTTTTCTTGAACTTTCCCCTTGCACTAGCAAGTTTTATAGTATAGAATAAACTTTCCCCTGATAATAAAATTGTATCAGGGGTCCATGCCACGGTACACCAGAAAAAGACACTTGTCAATAGAGAAAAAACCTCAGATTCGCTGTTGACATGAAGCCGGCAATGTGCTAAAATAATAACTAATAATCTTAATCTTAACTTAATCTTTAGATCATGGCACCATGACACTATACCATAGATTCCCCCGTTTGTCAATAGGAAAAAAACATGAAATCCTCGGTTGACAGAAGCCGGCAATCTGGTATAGTCTTCATGGAACCTAAGTTTCCCCTTTAATGTTATCTTAATGAAGCCCGACTTTCGGGGTCCATGACAATATAGCCCACGGTGCCACGTTTGTCAATCGCAAAAAACAGTGAAATTCGCGGTTGACAGCGGCCTGGGTTATGGTATAGTTTTCCTGGTCCCCTGTTTTTCCCTTTAATGTTACTTTAATGAATGCCGGCTTCAAGGGTCCATGCCACGGTACACCATTCCCCTGGGGTTGTCAAGCGCGAAAAACACTGAAATTCGCTGTTGACAGCATCCCCTTTCTAGGTACAGTAATCATGGACCCCTAGTTTTTTCTTTAATGTTACTTTAATGAAAGGTAGGTTCGGGGGTCCATGATAATATCGCTCACAACGTGGACGTTGTCAAGCGGAGAAAAACCTCAGATTCGCTGTTGACAACGTAGGTGGATAGAGTAGAGTGTACACGGTACCCGAGTTTGGGGTTTAATGTTATCTTAATGAAAGCCGACATCTGGGCAGCCTCCGGTCCCCCACACTGGCGCACCGTGAATCCACTGCGCTTGTCGTTCACTTTAAGGGCTTGAACTGTCCCTGGCCACGTTCCCGTTGTGCGAATACACTACACTATCCCCAGGGGAATGCAAGGGATTTGTGAAAAAAAAGAGGGGGCGGTTTCCCGCCCCCCGTGCCGGCTTCAGCCCAGCTCCCGGTCGAAGTCCCGGAAGTCCGCCGCTTCCGCGTCTGCTTCGCGCTCCCACAGCGCGATGTCTTCGTTGGTGGGGAGGGCACTGAACTGTTCTTCGGTTTCGATGATCATGAGAAGACACTACACCATCCCCAGGAGAATGCAAGAACTTTCTGCATTCCCCGTGCATTTTTTTCTGCGGGCGTGTGCGGGCGGCTGCTGCCCCTGCGGGCGTGTGCGGGCGGCTGCTGCCCCTGCGGGCGTGTGGAAACGAAAAAGGGGGCGGTTTCCCGCCCCCTCCTGTTGTCTCAGTCTGTCGGGACTGGCGAACCGTCCTCAGTACGATACACTGTGAAAGCCACCATCAGGTGCCCCCGGCCAGGGCGCGCATTGCGTTCATTCCGCAGCACATCGCAATTATAAACCACTCCTTCTTGCGGAAACTGCCATTCTCCCTTAAAGCTGCAAGGGAACATGTTGTGCCCCTCGAAGTAATAGTGTTCTACTATCACTTTTTTTCCTGCCACGTCAAGCACTTCAGGCTTGTGGGCCTTTACTTTATCCATTGCCCAGCGGGCAACGGATGGAAGTTTGACGGTGGAGAAGAACGCTGGGGCGGTAGTGGTGTTTGCCATGTCCCTACATACTACATTCCCGCACTGTTGCAACTGTTTTCTGTGCTTTTGTATGTTTTTTTTTCTGCGGACGTGTGGGGCCGGTGAAGTCCAAACGGAAAAGGGGCGGTTTCCCGCCCCCCCCTTTTTGTTGTCACTTCTTCAGTGACCGCATGATTTCCGCCACCCTGGCATCCCGCCTTTCCTTGAACCTTTTCTGTTGCTCTAGACTCTGCCAGTGGATGAACCACATGAGTCCCAGCATAATCGCCGCGCACACGGCGGTGGGGATGATAATGCCGAAAGTAAAGCAAGCAAGTTTCTTGATCATGGGAACCCATACACCAGGAAAGGCCATGATGCAAGTGCTTTCTTCTCTCCCCGCTCATTTTTTTTTTCTCTGAAAATATCCGTTGAATGGAAATAGTGCGGGTAAAACTTCAGTACCGCTAAGGGGTACCCCCTCTGGGGGGGATTTTTTTTCTCAATCTGCGGTTGACAACGGAGCTGGCACGGGTATAGTGTGCATGGACCCCAATTTTTCGTTTTAATGTTATCTTAATGAATCGCTGATTCAAGGGTCCATGACAATCTCGCCCATAAATCACAGGCTGTCAAGAGCGAAAAACTTGCTAGGTTAATGTTATCTTAATGTTGCGGAAATGAGGAAAGGGAGGGGCTTGCGCCCCTCCCCCGCGACCCTCAGAGATCCAGACCGTCCGCCCCGATGACCACCCCGGCAGCGTCCCGCAATAGCTGGCCAGGGGAGGCAATCTGACCACGGAACTGTGGGAACTGCCGGAGGATTTCCGCTTTTGCAAGGGCGGAAACGATCAAGATTTCCCCCTGGGCGGGTGGGGTGAAGTTTTCCAGACCGCCCATAGTAGTCTGGAAAAGTTTGATTCCGTCAAACTCCCCCGCTTGCTGGCGTTTGACGCTAACGCGGACTTCCGTCCCCTTCGAGGGAGCGGGGAAATTCCGGGTTCCGATGGTGATGCTGTGGGGTGTCAGGTTCTTGATCATGGGAAGACAATAGCACACCCCGGACACCGCGCAAGCTTTTTCTGCATTTCCCGTGCATTTTTTTCTGCGAAGCCGGCAAGCCGTCTGTGGCTCCCTGTACGCTCGCCTGGGGCCGCCCGCTGTCCTCACCCTGCTCGCCGGGTAGCCTCGCAGAGAGGGCCGTTTCCGCGCGTTCCTAGGGCTGTCCCGGCCAATCCCCGGAGCCGTGCGTTGTTGCCGGAAACGAAAAAGGGGCGGTTTCCCGCCCCCTTCCGTTTTTTATCCCACCCGCGTAATCCGCCGCGTTTTTAGCCCATGGCGGGGATGGTAGCGCACGGCTAGTTCCACCGTGGCTCCGATTGCCATGGTGGCAAGGCCACGCACAGCCGCCTCATGGGCGGGGGTCATCCACCGTTCCCGGCGGAACCCCTTTGCCGCGTATACGGGGTCGATGAGGCACAGCCGCCCCTCTTCGCTCTTGACCAGGATATGGCCAGACGCCAAATGTGCCTTTGCGGCGGCGACACGTTCTTCCGCCATCATAAGGCGGACCTTTGGATCCAACTCTGTCCCCATCTGATATTCTACTGTCAGGAATTGTTGCAGTTCTGGAGTCATGTGGATATGGTAGCACAGCCCTCACCCATTGCAACCACTTTCTGCGTTTCTAGTGCATTTTTTTTGTGACCATACAGAAACGAAAAAGGGGCGGTTTCCCGCCCCTTCCGTTGCAGTTTTACTGCTGGCTTGCGGCACGTTCCGCCGCAGCGCGTTTCATGTTGCGTTCCATCATGGTCCCCCCTTTACTGGGGCCTTGCCCCAGGTCACCACTCACTAGATAAACCCCTCCCGCAAGTATGGCGAGGATTCCCAAGGCTACCGTGAGAAACGCCCGCTCTTCACGGACGAAGAGAGCGATTTCCTTGATGATGGCGGCGGTGGTGGTGATAATTTTCTTGATCATGCGCCTATACTAGCACACCCTCGGAACTATGCAACCACTTTCTGCGTTTCTAGTGCATTTTTTTTGTGACCACGTAGAAACGAAAAAGCGGAGAGAGGGGGACACCACACCCCCCTCTCTCCTATACACCACCATCAAATTTTCAAGTTTTCGTTTCCGTACCCGCTGGCAAGAATCTCCTCACGGGAAGCCACCACGGGAACGATCCGCCCCTTTTCCTTATAGTGGGCGAGGGGGGCGGCGTGCTTCGCCTTGTACCAGGCCACAAGCTTTCCCTCTACCATGGCCATGCGGTGTGGGATAGGTTCCACCCCCGTGATTTCCCACCCTTCCTCCCTGCTCTCCCGGAGAAGGGCGGCGAGGGCGCTTTCCCCCGCGTCTACTTTCCCGCCGGGAAGGCCAATCCTGCCGGCTTCGCCACGATCAGCGGCGCGGGTGGTGGCAGCCCAACCCCTACAAGCGGGGGCCAGGACGAAGACGGCGAAAATTTCCTTCATGGCTCAATCTCGCACAATGGCTAATGTGCAACAGGTTTCTCGTTTTTTTTACGATAGCGGCACGGTGGTTTTAATTGGCCTACCTGAATCGTCCAGGGTAATCCATGGAATGGGGATTCCGGCTTGATGAAATTCCGACAGAATCTCATGTAGCCTAGTAACCTCTTGTTTCTCCTCCTCGAAAAGGTACAAAATTGGTTCCGTATCATAGCACGGAAGCTCACACTCTAAATTCAGACGCGCGTTTTCAAAACGCTCCAACTGTGCGATGAGTTTTTGGGTGAGGGCGGCGGTGGTGCTTTCCATGATTCTGAATCATAGCATACTGTGGAACTAGCGCAACCACTTTCTGCATTTTATGCTCTTTTTTTTTCTTTCGTGTTTGCCCTTGACAGGACAGGATCCCTGGGTACAATGGTCACGGACCCCTAGTTTAGCCTTAATGTTATCTTAATGAACCGGCACAAGGGCGGGGGGCTTACGCCCCCGTTTGCTTTTGTCAATCCCAAATCCGTGCCACGACAGTGCCATTAGCATCAAGGCACTGGGCGCAGCCGTAATCGTCCAACGCTGTCATTCTGATGTCCTTGCCAAGTTTTTTCTTGACATACGCCAGACACTCTTGGGCTGTGACTCCTACGAATTCAACTTTCGTCCCCACTATCAGGGAGAAGTTTTTCACAGTTCGGGGGTGGCGTGGGCGACGGGACGGGGTGGTGCTTTTCATGATACCTACCTATACCGCAGAAAACGTGTTTCGTCAAAGGGAAAAAAACATTTTTTTCGCGGTTGACAGAAGCCGGCAATCTGCCATAGTGTGCATGGACCCCGAGTTTGATCTTAATGTTATCTTAATGTTAGGGTATCAGGGGACCATGACAATCTAGCGCACTCTGTCACACCTGTCAACAGCGAAAAAAGCATCACTCTCCCCTTGACAAGTGCCCACGATAGAGTAGAATGTGCATGGACCCCTTTTTTTTCTTTTAATGTTATCTTAATAAATGAACTGGGGGACCATGAACACTATCGTCGTTCCTGGGGTGGTGTCAAGCGAGAATCTGATACGTGTGTGTGTAAAAAAAACCCTCCCCCGGAGGGGAGGGTAAGATCCCTCGTTTTATCAGGCCCGACCGTTTTCATCATTCCAGCGTTCCAGTGCAACCTCCTCCGGCAGGTTGGTGAGGTAGGCGCTGGAACCATAAGCCGCCTCTACTTCCTGCCAGAGAGCCAGGTCAATGACCCCGGCGGCTGCCACCCGCGCCGCCAGACGCTCCGCTTTCTGCTGATCCCGATACTGTACCCGCACGAATCGGGCACCGCTGGCCAGCTCGGCGACTACCTGGTGAACCTCACGAATAATGGCCCCCTCTGGGTTTACCATGTCCGAGAGTTCACTGTTGTAGGCCACCACGGCCAGGACGGGGCGGGTGTAGGCGGTGGCGATTGGGGTGTTTGCGGTGGTGTTTTTCATGACCCCGGAACATAGCACACCCATGGAACCGCGCAACTCTTTTCTGCATTTCCCGTGCATTTTTTTCGTGAAGCCGGCGGGCTGTCTCTCTGCCTCTCTGTGCCCCCTGTGGGGCCGTCCGCTGTCCCTACCCTCCCCCGGCATCATCCGCCGGGAGAGGGCCGTTTCCGTTCGTTTGCGGGGCTGTCCCGCCCCTTTTAGTCCCGACTGAAGTCAATGGTGACCCCCTGGTCAGCGTTGCGAAAAACCTTGGCAACTGCCCCTCCGTTAATGTCCTGGAGGAAATTGTCGAGACTGTCCAGGCTTTTCAGGGTAGCCCATTCCCCGTCTACTTTCACGCGGAAGCCGGTGAATTTCCCGTGCTTGCGCTTGACAACCCCCCGGAGGAGGCTAGCCAGTGATAGGAACGCGCCCGTGTCGCGGGCGGTGCAGCCATCTTCGGTGAGGGTGGTGCCGAGGGTGAGGGTGGTGGTTTCGCTCATGGGGTGATATACATCAGGAAACGGGGGAATGCAAGTCTTTTTTTCAATTCTCTGCTTTTTTCTGCGGGAGAGGTGTGGCCCGCCCTGCCCCTGCGGGCGAGGGAGGGGGGGGTACCCCCTCCCCCGTTCCTTTTAGCCTCCTAGGCCAATCCGGGCTTTCTGAACGTTGAGGAATGAACTGGCGGCCAACCGCTCCGCTTGGGAACTACACCCAAGGTCGTCAATTGCCACCCCTCGCAGGGTTTTCTGGACTTTTTCCAGAAGGTTCATGACCTGGGTGAGATCCTTAGAAGCCTCCTCCAGGGCGATAAGTTTTTTCTGAACTGGGGTGGTGGTGGTGGTGGTTTTGTTTGCCATGTCCGTATATACTCCACTCACAGGATTTTGCAACTCTTTTCTGCATTTTTCGCTGTGTTTTTTCTGATGGATTCGCGGTTGACAGCCCCACAGATATGGATAGAGTGTGCATGGACCTCAAGTTCAGTCTTAATGTTATCTTAATGTTGGAAGCCGGTACGTAGCTCAGAAAAATAACGGTGTCAAGGGGGAATATCTGCCCTTGACAAGGAGGGGGAACGATAGTAGGCTGGGCATGGACCCCAAGTTCGGCTTTAATGTTATCTTAATACTAGCAAGAAAAGAGAAGGGGCCGGGCTTGCGCCCGACCCCTCGTTTTGCACCACCGATCAGTCTCCCTTGACCCGGTAAAGGGTACCGTCAATTTTGACGTACCGGATGCTGTCAAGGGCAAAAGTGCGGACCTTCACTTCCGCCTCCCCGGTCACGCCCACATCCTCCTGGCGAGCGGAAGGCTTGGGGGCGGGGATGAACCGAAGGGCTTCTCGCGCCGGGATAAACCGCCCTTCCTGGGTGCGGTAGGTCACCTGCGCCTTGGGTTGGCGGAGGTTGGGCGGGAAGCTCACGCGGAGGTAGAGGTTCCCTTTATGGGTGATGACCTTACCCTCCTGGCCTTCCACCCACTGTCCCCAGGGGAGAGGTTCGGCTTGGAAAGCGGGCGCTTCCCCCTCTCCGTTCCGCATACGCCACAGTACCGCGCCCGGCTTAGCTTCCTGTCGCTGTACCATCTTTTCGTAATCCGCCCCCACCATGCCCGTGAACCGGGCCGTCTTCATGATGGTGCCGAAGGGATTGCCCGTCTTGCGGGCGCGGCTGTCAGTGACAGTGCCGAAGGATGCGATGACCGCGCCGGGGGCGGTCAGGCGATTGATGAGGGCGGTGCGGGTGATGGTGTTGGTGGTGTTTTTCATGACGACGGAAGGTAGCACAGCACGGGGCCGGTGCAACTACTTTCTGCATTTTTCGCTCTTTTTTTCCATGTAAATTCGCTGTTGACAATACTCTCCCGATGGTGTACCTTAAAGGTTTCACTGGCACAATCCCTGAACTAGGGGACCAGGATAAGGTAGCATAGCCCCACACGTCTGTCAAGGGCAAATATCTCCGCTTGACAAGCAAACTTTTCTGCGGTAGGGTGGCATGGACCCTTGTTTCGGCTTTAATGTTATCTTAATGTTAGGACCTCAGGGGTCCATGACAATCTAATCTACTTTACTTAATCTGTCAACAGCAAAAAAGGGCGGTTCCCCGCCCCTCTCCCCATTGGGTTACAGTGCTGGGCCGAGGGTAAATTCGCCGGCTTCACGCCGAGAATAATCCCATGGGGTAGGGTACCCGAAAAATTGAACCGCTATCAGGGTGGGCAGTTCCTCAATGATTCGCCCCACACTGAGCTTGTGCTGACGACCCCACTTGTCCGTAACCGTTGGGGTGCTGATATGGGCGGGGATCTCCACGATCTCTCCCTGGAGGGGGCGGAGGGTGGTGGCGATGGTGAGGGGGGCGGTGGTGCTTGTCATAACCCCGAACCATAGCACGATCACAGCCCATTGCAACTACTTTCTGCATTTTCTATGTTTTTTTTCTCTTGTGTTTGCCCTTGACAATCTGCTCGTTGTGAGTACACTGATCATGGACCCTTAAAATATCTTTTAATGTTATCTTAATGTTAGGGTGTCACGGGTCCATGATAAGGTCGCATGAAACAATGGTGCTGTCAAGGGCAAAGATTTGCGGTTGACAAGCCGCTTTTTCTGAATACACTGAGCATGGACCCCTAGTTCGGTCTTAATGTTAGTTTAATGTTAGTCTCACGTTAGTTTAATGAAGCCCGATACCTGGGTAGGGGGTGGTCCCCCACACTGGCGCACCTAAAACCGCTGCGCTTGTCGCTCACTTGTAAGGTCTTGAGCGTTCCCGTCCCCCTGTACCGTTATGGCAATCTAGCACAGGAGGACGGGGCGTGCAAGTACTTTCTGAAAAATTTATCTGCGGGCGAGGCAGAAGGAAAACCGTATGCGCCACCACCGGAAGAAGGTGATGCCGCCCACCTTTTTCCAGGTGGGGAGAAGGGCGCGGACATGATCCGCGCAGCAGGTGTGGAAGGGGTGGGAGAGTAGGATTTCGGCCATGGGAATACGGTACACGGGAACAGACAGAACGCAAATGGTTTTTTCGTTTTTCGTGCTTTTTTCTCTCAGGAAGCCGGTGACCTTCTAGGAGCCTCTCTGTGCGACCGTGGAAGGGCCGGCTGTCTCTACCCTCCCCGTGGCATAGCCTCGCAGAGAGAGCCGTTTCCGTGCGTTTCTGAGGGTGTCCCGTCCGTTCGTGGGTGCCACCCGTGTCGTCCATCCGAGACAACGGGAAACGAAAAAGGGGGCGGTTTCCCGCCCCCCCGTTCTGTCATGAAAGCCAGATGAACCCGGCGTCTCCCTTTGTGAAAAACCGCCCCTTGTTCGGTCCCTCCTTTTTCACCTTTAGGATGGGGCGGGGGGTGCCGTCTGCGTTGTTTCCCGCCGCTTTCCGCATACGCCACAATATGCGAATGTTCTCAAGTGTCCGCTCTCCCCACCCTGGGAGGCGCGTTGTCCATCGGCTGACCTTGGAGCCGAGTGATTTCCCCGCGTTGTCCACAAGGAAACAACGGATGCTGTCCTTGCCCGTGGGGGCGGAAATGCCATCCCGCCCGATGGAAGAACGGACGATAATCTGAGACACCGCGTCAATGCGGATGGCATAGCAGTATTCCCCATCCACAAGCCCCAGGGCCTTCCACAGGGGCTGTCCCGTGGTTTTGGAGGTGGGGAGGGCGGCGGCGGTGAACTCTGTGGTGGTGAAGGTTTCGATCATGTGGAACCTTTACCGCAGGAATGAACGGAATGCAAGCGGAAAACGAAACGTGTTTCTGGAACCATCGTCTTTCTGACGGGTCCGAGGGGGCGGTGGGGGGGGTCGCGGGGGCAGGCGCGGACGGGGGCGCACAGGCGGGGGCGGGGGCGCGCCCGCGTTTATTATTACGCTATTATTAGGTAATATTTCGGAAAAATTTGGTATCAAACTGGGCCAATATTAGGCCAAGATTAAATTGATATCCAGGAACTGCGGGGCAATCTCCTCCCCCTTACTATTAGCACACCCAAAGAAAAAGTCAAACAAAAAGTGATGCACCGTATTAGTGAACTGACTATTAAAATTTGGGCTAGCTTTTATTGTAGACATTTCCACTTTATTAGCGACGGCGCAAATATTATTTGACAAGTGAATTCTGATTATGTAATCCTTCACCTGGCCACCTTCCGGGATGACATACGCGACCCCTTCGCTGTGCTGAACTATTGCCAGCCCCATTTCGTTCCAAGGGGAGGGAAGGGAGGACATGGTAGTCATGTTGTTCATTACACTATTCTAGCACATCCTCCCTGCCCTGTCAATGAGAAAGTATCACTTATTTTTGTACCAGATTTGAATAGAATCATCGTGGTAGCTATCTCCTTGTCTTTCGATGAAATAATATTCACTCACGTCATGAAGAGAGATAAATTCTTTCAAAGATGCTTTTACCGTCTTCCGTTTAGTGTCAAGATAGCCAACTTTACTTTCGCTTTGGAAATCGGCTATCTTTCTAATACAGGGAATCTGATCCCCAAAAGACATCTTTGCAAATTGCTTGTCAGTGATGCTGAGGGACTTAATTTTGAAGTGATGACGGTTTTTGCTCATGTTATATACTACCACCGATTCAGAAAAAGTCAAACACTTTTAAGAATTTTCTTCTCTCCCATGATAGAGCGCACCGGCTCCCTCACCACCCTGGGTGCCTTCACTGTCTTTTTTCTTGAGACAGAAAAGGCAAAATTGAAACGGAAGGCCTTGATGAAGTGGATGCCGCCGATACAGCAAAAAGAGAAGAAGTCAAGAAAAAAATGAAGGGGAGGGGCCAATTAAGTGAAGTAGGCGACCCCTCCCCTGGTTCTTTATGCAAAGAACAATCCGAAAAGAAACAAAACGATAATAATCATTTGACAAGGGTTTGAAGTTAAGAGTCGGGAGGGAGGGGGCACCGCGCCCCCTCCCCGTTGTGTCTCTTACTTCTCGCCTTCGTCGTTATCGGCGAGGAATTGCACTGCCTGATCCGACAGCATGTTGTAAAAGTCCCGCACGTCCTTACGTGGGATATTCACAACACCCTCCGGGCCAGCCTTATCACAGAGTTCCTCCACCGTGCATCCCGTCTTGACCACCTCAAACGGGAGGCTAGCGAGCAGGGTTCCGTCCGTTCTCTGGGCCGGGGTCAGAGCGGCAAACTTGGCTGCCACCTGGTCAGGGGTCAGAGCCACCCTTTGTTCCTCAGTGATCTTCACGCGGCGGAGGATATTGAAGAACCGCCTGTTCTCATCGCTCAGGAGGGTGGCGACTGAGAGGGTGAGGACATGCTTGAATCCGGGCTTGCGGCCAGGCTTGAGGGTTGCGACTGGAGTTTCGACTGCGGTTTCGTTGTTGTTGTTCATAATTCAATCTACTCTACTTTGGGTTTTTCGCAAGTGTTTTTTTCAGTTTTTTTCGGCCCTTGCGATTTGCCGTTTTCTTGTTGATAGTGGACTATACTCTAGTCCGGGAAAATGTCAAGGTTTTTTTTCGAGAACCTTGAAACTCGCGCTTTTCTACTGAAGACACAAAACGCTTTTTCGTATCTTTGCACCCCCAATATGTCACCCTGGGGGAGGGCTGAGAGGTTTGACAGGAGGCTCTCACTCCCGATCTAATCGCTTCATGTTTCTATTATAAGAGTGATCTACAAAAAGTCAAGGTTTTTTTCTATTATTTTCGAGAACCTTGAAACTCGCGCTATTTGTCTTAGAGCTTCTTCATGGCTTATTATAGCTTAGATTGAATGAAAGTCAAGGTTTTTTTCGAGAACCTACAAACTCGAGCCATTTTAAGGTCGCTCACGGGATGGCCAGTCCTCGCGAGTCTAGGAGAATTATTTGCGGGGGATTCTCCAGCCCCCGAACTATAGTCCGGTTCATGTTTTTATATTAGCACAGGTCTGAGAAAAAATCAAGAACTATTTTATTTCTTTTTCCTATTTTTTTTATTCTGATAGTTAGTTGCAACTTTTGCTAAAATAACAGCACAAAAATCATTGTGTGTCGCTTGTGAAAGCATTCCCTTTTCTTTCTTTTCTACGACCTTGAGATAGAATTTATATAGACTGTTTGTCATGGGAGTAATATAGTAGGAATTTGAAAGAAGTCAAATACTATCTTCACTCTTCGACGTAAACTTTTGCCACAGCGGTCCAGTCTACTTGCTGGAGGAATTGAGTGAGAACGTCGCCGACAAAAGATCCCATGTTGCCAACGTATTCATCGACGTGTTCCTCCACCATAGTTTTTACATTTTCGCCAATTTCTTTCGCGGAAAGGTCAGGGTTAGCCCCGACTTCGTTCATGATTTGTTCACCGAACCAGAGGGAGATGCGTGTTGTTGCGTCCATGGAAAGAGTATAGTCTAGATTTGAAAATTTGCAAGCTTTATTTTTACTTGGCAGCAATTTTTTCCATCATTTGCTTCATGGTATTTTCATGATCCACCAAAATCAGTGCTAGGATCGCAGCGCAAAAATCAGCAAATACCTGGTTAGGGATTAGCCCCTTATTATACCGCTCAGTCACTTCAAGGTAAACTTGATTGAGATTACGGCTGATAGAAACATAATTTTCGTCCATGAGAGGAATATAGCGGAGATTTGAGAGAAGTCAAGAATTATTTTTTTGAGGAAGCTTATATTTCTCTAGTAGCTGGGCCTTTGAAAGATGTCTATCGCCCGGAAGGAAAAAAAAGTCAAAGTCTACAGGAATAGGCTTGGAAATAGGGATAGATACCTTATTGCCATTTTCTGTCTCATATAAATTACGGAAAACAAAGAAACCATCCGCAGTCCCAACTAACTCATTTTCAGATACTAGCGTAATCTGCATCGTTTTGTTCATGGAAAGAGTATAGTCTAGATTTGAAAATTCGCAAGTGATTTTTCACTTTATTTTACGTCTCTAGGCGCATCCGGTATTTCCCTCCAGTGGGTAGGCTCACCAGAATAGGCTACAACGTAAATCTCACCATATTCGCCCCATGTATTTGGCCCCCAGGTCATCCATCCATTGTGTTTTTGGGACCACTTGCAATCCGGTACGCGTCCGCCTTGTTTGACCCATAGATCAATGGTACGATCTTTGGGGGCGGTACTAATTGACTGCCATTCATCCATAGATCAAGAGTCGCTAGTCAATCCATTATTACGGAAAGTATAAATTTTATTAGGCTGCAAAGGAGTCACTTTTGATTTCAAATCTTCATAGACATAATCACTTTGTTTTTCAATCAATTCCACAGCCTTTTCAAGTGATTCTGCACAGACTATAATTGAGTCATCCCAGTCTAAATCAGCAAAGTAAGCAGTCATGTTTTCGCTTTGGTAGCTTCGTCCATGAATCCCTTGAAGTCAAGGAAAGAATTGAATTTTCCTTCAAATTTGTAAGTCAGCGGACCCTGGCCCCTGACTTGAATATTTGTGGGGGAATAGATATAAACGGTGGCATCAAGATAACGAGCCACCCCGAAGGTCACCGTGCGGACCTTGCCCCGCCCCAAACTTTCCATTCCTGAGATAACACCGTAGGGAGCAGTGAAATACTTATTATTTCTTAGGTATTCCTCAATATCGTTTTGGATTTGCTCTCTTGGTGTCATGTTGTACTATCGCACAGTTTTAGAGTTTAGCAAGAAGAATCTTCATTTTCGAGTTCTTTATGGATTTCATCTTGCAACTTACGGCGGAGCCGGCGTTTTGCAAGCTTGCGGCTCCATTGCTTAAACAGTCCCAGGGTCTTAATCTTGCGGCAACAAGGGCAACCATAGATGCCCCGCTTGTTTTTCGTACCGTCCCCGCAGCACTTCTTTTGTTCTTTGCGAAAGTCGTCCATGTTTTTATTATACTCTACTTTGGGAAGAAGTCAAGAACTTTGTGTTGCAAATTGTGAGATGCAATCCGAGCCAATCAGGTCGCTCAGAAAAGTTAAGAATCTCCTTGACATGATAATAAATGTCCGGGGTTATTACGGGAAGCCAGAAATTTTTTGGGGACTTATACATGTCAAGAGAATATTCTATTTCATGTATTGATCCCTCTAAATGTTCCACCGGCTTGAAGTTATTAACCTGATGGATTTTTGAACGGCATAAGGTTATGTGACTGCCGTGAGCGGGAGATTGGAATTTAATCCAGGGAAATTGTTTCTTTAGAAACCATTGGTAGTAGAGTATAAAGTCGCGGCTAGTTATTAACCTCACACCATCTTTTACTTGGAGGATGGTAGAGACGGTGGGCATGTTTCACTATTAAAAGAAACTGAGGAGAATGTCAACTGTTTTCCATACGGCGGCGATTGCCATCCATACAGAGAACAATCCGAGACAAAGGCAGCCCCACCTTTCTGAAACAGTCAATGGTGTGCCACGAAGTGGGTCGCTACTATCAAATGGAGTATGTTCTTCATTCATGGGTTTATTATAGCTTAGATTAGAGAACTTGCAAGTGATTTTTTACAAAGGCTGTGTTGGTTTTCCGTGCAGCCAGTATTCCTTTTTACCGTCTGCGTATGTCACAGCTGGGCCATTTTCACGATGAAGGCTACCATCTAAATACCACTCTTCATGTCCACTGTCAAATTTCACTGCTGGACCGTTTTTTCGATGAAAAACTCTTTTTGCTCCTAGAAGTTTGTAGTAAAAAGTATACTGATGTGTTTCACAATATTCACTCCATTCCTGCATTGTTTTATTATAGTTCAGATTTTCCGAAAGTCAATATTTATTTCGGCACCATTTTTTCGAGAGCATTTTCTTGCTCTTTCCCATGTAGCACCCTGGCTTGGGCACCGGGGTGCGGATGTATTTGAGTTGAGTGGGCTTGTTCATGGTGATAGTATATCACCTATTGCGAAGAAGTCAAATATTATTTTGGAACATTTCGATTTCCCAAGAGCGGCGTTTAACTAGCCCAGCCCGTGTTTTGCCGCCCGCTTTACGGTAAAGCTTAATCAGGTCAGGGACGTTTTCATAGTTCCCGCTATTAAGACGATTCTTGCCATTAACCAGGGATTTCAATGCCCCGTCTCCAAGATTCATTGTGAAACTTGTCAAGGCCAATTCCTGATTTTGTGTCAAGGGAACTTTAACGATAGACCGCACTTTGTTCCGGCACTCTTCCAATTCCTTGAGAAGAAACTTGCTGGCCGCTGATTCAGAAATCGTGCCCATTTTGACAATCTTTTTATCGGTCGCACCGTATCCAATTGTTTTAACTCCCCCGCAGCAATAATAAGCCTTGGGATTAAATCCCTCAAAGAACTTTACCTTATTGACAAATTCCACTGGGAGTTCAGTGGATGGAGCCGGCGGCTGTACCTGCTTTTGTACCATAGAGATTGGCACAAGATTGAGCAGGGGAATGGAACTTGGATGAAAACCTTCGATTCTGGCCCCGTTGTAGAACCACGTTTTCACAGGGTCGATAGAGTGAACCGATACCTCCGAAAGGAGGAGAAGTGGAAGAATGATTTTCATCATGGGATTATAGTAACACAGATTCTCTAGAAGTCAAGAAAAAAGTTTACCCCACCGGCCCCAGGGGGAGGTTTCCCTCCCCCACTCCTGGGGTTTTAGCTCATTGCAGGCACCTTGTGAAATCCCTTCACAAAGGTTTCCCCATCCCGCTTGTAGCCCTTGGCAGTGAGAGCGTACCTTTGGCGGGCCTTGAGGCTTGCGGCCCGGCGTTCCCGCGCCGCTTCCTTAGCCTTTTCAATGAGCGGGTTCTTCTTCTTGTCCCCCACGTTTACCGTGCGGGCGAAGTTATTGTCGCGGGACAGGAATCCCGTTTCTCCTGTCCGGCGCTTCGGGCGGTCGCATCCCTGGAAGATGGGGGACTTTTGTCCGGCCCAGTTGGACTTGAGAGATGCGATAGGGGCTTGATTGTCTTTTTTGTTCATGGAGAGAGTATAGCTCAGGTTCGGAAGATTGCAAGTTTTTTTTCTGAAGAATTTGAGCGACTAGACAGATTAATTATTCGGTTTCATTACAGTATCGCTTTTAAGCAATACTTTGGCTAGGAACATAAGGCACCACGCCTGTGGCGCTGTAATAACGGGCAATTGCCAAATCATTGGCACAACTGCATTCCAGCACCACATTACTGGATAGGCAAAAAATACCGATAGTATAAAAGCCATCACAATCAACGTAACGATTTTACTTAGTAGTTCTTTCATAGGTGTGTTTATTATAGTTTAGATTTGGCAAATTGCAAGTGTTTTTCTGAAAAATTTGAGGGGGCTGGGTATGAAACATAGAACCCACCCCCTCGTGTTTCCTCGCTCAAGGAAATTGTTTGTCTTATAGGATTGGTTACCTATATTTCCACTTAATTATAGCGGCGTTTTTCTTTACTTTGAGCAAATCCCCGCTCAAGGGACTAGTAAAGATATTAAACTAAAGACAAAAAGTTTCTTTTTAATTATTCCGATTCCTCTTCCTCATCTTCTTCTTCAAGAAGATATTCAAACTTGGGCTGGGGAATCTTTCGCTTTTCGATGTCTTGCTGAACTTCCCTAGTATACCTCACCCAGGGCAGAAAGTCAAGTCTTTCTTCAGGAATTTGTTCGCCGGACAATTCGCAAATTCCATAGGTGCCGCGATTGATCTTATTAAGGCTATGGACAATTTCCTTTCGGAGATTGCTATGCCTTGACATCAATTCAAGCGTTGCCTCTCTCTCTTGCAGATCCTGGGCGGCGTCTCCTTCGTCTTGGGTACCCGATGGAGCCGGCGATTCGATTCGCTCGATATTATTAAGAATTAGTTCTAGTTTATTACGGAAGTATTCGGTATTCATAGGGAATTAGAAAGTGGTCCTCCCTGTAGGATTTGAACCTACGACCCACGAATTATGAGTTCGTCGCTCTAACCGCTGAGCTAAGAGAGGGGTTTTTGTTGTGGAGTTATATTACCACAGATTCAGAAAAAGTCAAACACTTTTTTGCAAATCTTTGATCAGAAATTCAGTCAAGTTATACTCCATCACAGCCCAGGGGAATTTATCCGGCTGCGATTGCATTGCCAATTCAATTTCTAGGCGAATTTGCAATGGCTCAAGATCATTTGGTTTAATGGCGCCCGCAACAAGAATTGAATTTCGAGCTTTCTCAAGTTCGCCTTGATTAAGTAGCTCCTTAGCTTGACTAACCTTATTATTATAGATAACCTGAAGTTTTTCTGCTGCGACCGTTTTATGATCGTAATGAAATACTCCTAAATCATCTACCCACAAAACGTAATCATCTTCAGCGAGTTGAAAATTTTCCCAAAAAGTAATCTGATTAGAATAAGCGTTTCTAAAGAATTCCGTCATCAAACCATTAACTGGGTTTATCAATTGACCATTGTCAATTTTATATGGCGGATAAAGTACTGATTTGGTATTATTATAATCGTAATAAATAGGAGACAAAACACGCGGCAGGTAAGGGTCGCTAGAAATAACTTCAGTGCAACCGATTACACAAAGCTTATTGAGCGGGTAGTTCATGTTTCAATCTACTACAGAATCCGTAAAAGTCAAACGATTTTTAAGGAGTTTTTTCTTTCCACTTAAATTCCATTTTATCGTTTTGCTGAATGTATTCAGCATAACCCCTTTGTACCGCTTGCTTTTGGAAATTCTCTAGTTTTGAATTATCTATGACAAGAAATACCATGAAACCAACCGGGATCAAGAACATTCCCACTACAAATACAAAGTCGTCCATTTATTTAATTTTTAGAGGTTTCTTTCCATTGGAATTGCAAATCATCATCTTTGCGAATATATTCGCCATAGCCTTTTTGGACTGCCTCCTTTTCGATATTTTCCCTATATCTCTGCTCTCGCGTGCAGGATAAAATAGACCCACCGCACACAAGTACAGCCACGAAGAAGATGGTGAAAGAAAAAAATAAGTCGTCGTACATTATTTTGTATTGAGTTAAAAGGTAAAGATATATTTGCTGCTGGCAAATTAAAAGAATGCGAAGCAATTAAGAATCAAATGATTCAATAAAAATGGTGGGCGGTGGGGGCCTCGAACCCCCAAGGCCCTCACGGGCCAACAGATTTTAAGTCTGTCGCGGATGCCAATTTCGCCAACCGCCCATTTCTATCTGATGACTTATCTTACCACACTTTGGAAGAAAGTCAAGGGAAAAATGGTTACAGGGGATGGAATTGAACCATCGACACACTGGTTATGAGCCAGTTGAACTACCACTGTTCTACCCTGTAATATTAAACCGATTTTTATATAGATGGGATAATCGGGAACCCCTCCTCTGGCCGGGGGTGAATATTAAGCCGCGACGCGGGACAGGCGATAATACGTCGCCCCGTTATAGAACTTGCGGGTATTGAAGCTTTCGCCGTATTTGACGGGCTTCATATTAGGGCAGTTCTTTTCCATGAATTGAGCGGCTGCCTTTTGATCCGCAAAAAGCGGGGTGTTTGAGCGGGGGCACCACTTAGGATTTTCTGCTACAACGGTGCCGATTTCAGAGAACACTTCGATTTGGATCATGGTATTTGGTTTTGGTTTTGGTTGAATAGAAACTTCTCTTTCACTTCATTGCTATGGTGCTTATAGTTTGTGTAAGTGGGGCCGTTGGTGAACTCCCTTATTGTATCACAAACTCGTGGACTTGGCAACTTCTTTTTCAAGTTTTTGTAGAGCCAGGTGAGGTACCATCTTTTGTGCCACTTGGCTAGATGGTACCCCACCATACTCCCGATTCCCAGAATGTCAATCATTAATTGCGTTTTCTTCCAGGAATTTTACGGCGGCGTCACTGAGGCCGGTAAAGAAGTCAATGACATCTTTGCGGCTAACCGTCACTAAATCCTCTGGCTTGAGGTTTCCGCAAACATGACCAAGCTTTTCTCCCGTGTTAATAGTTTTAAACGGAAGGCTCATGAGGAACGTCGGGTCAGTCTTTTGCTCTGGGGAGCTATTCATGAACACCTCAGTAATTTCCTCTTGACTCCGCTGAACCTTAATCTCATTTTTCAGAGTGACAGGGGCGAGAATATTGAAGAATCGCTTATTTTCTTCGGCCAGCAGGGTGGACACAAAGACATTGAAGCGTGGCCGCCAGCCGAGTGGGCGGCCCTTCTTCTTGGCCTCCGGCGAAGCTTCGATTGTCAGGGCGGATGGAGTTGTGTTTTCTTTCATGAGATCAGTATAGTCTAGTTTTGGATTTTTGCAAGAACTTTTTTTCTTTTTTTTTCTTTCCGCCGACTTGCTTGCTCCGTCAGCGTGATGTATCATACCACACCCTGGAGGAAAGTCAACGATTTTTTTCGATTCAGATCAAAATCCCGAAAAGTCAAGGTCTTCCGGGATAGAAAGATCAGATTGTTTTGCCACCTGGGCAATATTCTGTTTCGCCGGCTCCACAAGGTACCATTTATTATATGGCAGGCTAGTTTTGCAACGGGAGCAGCGATAAAGATTTCCGTTATACTTACGAGCCGCTTCACCCATTTTATTATAACGGGCCGCGCCGATATTGTATTTAGCCCCACACCCGTCGCAAATAGTGGTATACTTTTTTGTTTGACGCAATTTAGCTTCCGAAACGTCGAAATTATGACACCGATCGGGCTGAAGACCTACCATCCGCATGAGATTAGCCCACTCCCTTCCGTGTCCTTTAATACGGACCCTTTGAAGTCGAGTGTAAATATGATAGGCGGCATTATGGCAAACCTCATGTGGAATAATTTGCCGGATCATTTCTTCCTTATACTTGGAGAAGTAATCGGGATTAATTTCAAGTTTGAAATCCGCATGGGCGCGGCCTGCTGTAGTCCCGAGCCGCTTGATATCCACCATCGGGCTGGGGATGTCAATTTGAGTTTTCCGCCGGAGAATTTCAAGAGTGTCGGCTACCTTGTGGCACACCAGTTCGAGGATTTCCGTGTTGTTCATGGTGCATACTACCACACCCCAGGCACTTTGCAACCACTTTTTTCAGTTTAAGGATAATTTTTTTCGTTATCCCCAAAAGCAAATTGCGCTAATGCCATAAAGAGAAATAGGCATAATAGCAGAGATAAGACAAATAGAATAATCGGAGATAGGAGAATTAGAAGTAGCCCGCGAGCAAGTAGTCTCATGTGTTTATTACGTTCGGATTATAGAAAAATTTGTCTTATTGGCCCCATAGGCTGTGACAAACCATCCAGATTATTTCCATAAGTAGAATTAGAATACCTATGCCGATAAAACCTTCAGCCAATTTCATATTAAATTAATTAGTTATTAGTTATTATTTTGCGAATTTTTTAAGCATTGCCTCGCGGAAGAGGCGGCTTTGTTTCTTTACAGATTCGGGGATATGGTTGCCATCATAAGCGCCTTGGTCTATTTTTGAATATAGATCCACTACATTATTAGGCATTTTAAAACCATAATAACAGCTATAAGGGAGTTCTCCTTCGTCCGTGTCCGCAGCATACCACACTGTATATTTTTTAATCTCAAAACAATAATGAATTTGAATGATATTATCATTGCAAAGATTCATCAAGGCGTGGTGAAAATCTTTTTTATTAAACTTTAGGTAATATTTACATACATTGTAAATGTCCCGCAGGCTACGAATCGCACCTTTTAAACAATGAACTTTATCTGTATCAACAAAATAGGTAGCCAGACTAAAATCCGACATAATGATAATTATCTTTTCTAGAGGCGGGCGATTAAAATAATCGTCCCAAAGATGATGGCACTCTGGATTTTCTCTAAATTTAATGGGGCGCGATAGTTTAGGTAGAGTAAACATATCTTAAAATGAAAAAAGTTGTTGCAAAGGATCGGGGAAATATTTATTACGAAAGTTCTCAGCTTGAATTATATATTCTTCTTTTGGTGAGCGATCAGCTTTATCAGCGAGTACAAGGTTTCTAAGATTAACCACATTATTAATCATTTCATAGCCATAGGCACAAATTCCCCTGTTTCGTCCATAAATCTTCCATATGGTGAATCTATTAATTTCAAAACAAAATTGAATATTAATTAGTTTTTCCTCGCACAATTTAGCGAGGCTCTTATTAAACTCTTCCTCTGTTAAGTCGGGAACTATGTATTTTGCTACTGTAAAAGTATCATTAACACTACGAATAGAGTTTCTAAAATGATGTATTTTATCAGTTTCGACCCAATAAGTGGGGGGCATTACTCTCGCCATATATAGAATGACCTGTTCCGCTGCGGTATGAGAATCATCATTCTTAGGCTCGAAACCAATCAGTTTAATATTATCCTCATTGTATAGATCGAACATATTTTTCAGTTTAAGGATAATATTTATTACGAAAGTTGTCGGCTTGAATTGTGTATTCTTCCTTGGGTAAGTAATTACCCGTACCCTTATAATCTATACGGTTTCTAAGATCAACTACATTATTAATCATTTCATAGCCATAGAAACAAGATTCTTTACTTTCCCCATGACCAGACCATATAGTAAACCTATTAATCTCAAAACAAAATTGAATATTAATTAATTTTTCCCTACATAGTTTAGCGAGAGTCTTATTAAACTCTTCTTCGGTCAAGGTGGGAACTATGTATTTCGCTACTGCGAAAGTATCATTGATGCTACGGATAGAGCCGCTAAAATGATGTATCCGATCCGTTTTGGCCCAATAAGTAGCGGGCCGCGCTCTCCCCATATAAAGAATAACCTGCTCCGCTACACTACGGGAATCATCATTATTAGCCTCGAAACCAATTAACTTAATGTTATCCTCATTATATAGATCGAACATATTATTTACAGTATTCTCGGAAGTTATTGATTTCTTGCTCTCTTTTAGCGGGAGCGCCGGATCCATCTAGATCCACTAATCCATCTACAACTGGGTAGCCATGAAAACATTCATTTTTATGATAGTAATAAGCGCCGCCAAGAATAGTAAATCTTTTAATATCGAAGCAGTAAAAAATAGCAATACTTTTAGAACGAATAAGATCCCTCAATAGTTCGTGGAACCTTTCTTCTGTGGTATTAAAGTACCGCTGGCAAAGATGGTATGTATCATTGAGGCTACGGAAAGCACCCTCAAAACAATGCATCCGCCCGTTATTAACATAATCAGTTTGTGGCCGGACTGTAGCGAACCAATGGATAAATGCCGCTTCATTCTCTGGAACCGTAATAGGAATAGCTGTATTATCCCTAATCCCAAACGTGGCTTTCACTAAGCTAGATGTTTTCGATACTTCAAAAGGTTTTTGTGATGCTGAAAGCTTTAAATTGAACATTGTCTTCTTTTGTTTTTTACTGTTCTTATACTGTCACTCCCTGGCCTTATGTAGTACTATAGCACAGTCTTGCGGATTTGCAAGGTTTTTTATTGAGTTTTTTTAGGAGGTGAACCATAACCCCCCCAACCTTAATCTAACTTCTCAATCTCAATATTAAACTATATTAGACTATGATTGTATTAATATAGATTCCCTTTATAGATAGGATTTCCCTCTTAACCTTAAAATAGAATGAAATTGTATAGATTATATTAGATTACCCCCCCTATTAAAAACCTTAATCCCATTTCTCAACCTCAGGATTTATAGATTCCCTTTATAGATTTATATCATTTACTATGATTGTATTAATATAGATTACCCTTCTATTCTCTATACTGTTTAAACTCATAGTATCTACCTTTGTATTTAATAAAGATTGAAAGCATAATTGTGTCAGGTCGCGCTTTTATTTCTTCCATTTCTTCCTTAGAAACTATAAGGAAGCGTAAGTTCTCCAATCTGTTCGAATCTTTTTTGTTTCTTGTTTTGCTTCTTGGATAATCGGTGCTTACTCCCTAGCTGGTCCAATATATCCTCTCTCAATATTATAAATAAACATTGATACTTCTTTCTTCCTAGCGGCGTCTTTCATAGCTTCAAACAAAGCATTCTTTAGCATTTCAGATAAATCTTTGAAGCTAATATTATTCGTCACTAAAATAGGCTCATATGGATTAATTTGAGTAAGAAAATGCAAGATAGATTCTGGCGGGACTGTCATATCCAATACATTGATATACATATAAATTCCATCAAAAAATTGATCTACCTGATTATTAATCTTATCTCTTAGTGCTTTATCAGATCGTTCATGTAGAGCTTCTGTAATAGCGTCGAATGTCATAATTGTTTTTTCTATTATTTATTTGGGACTAATTTGTGTATTTAATCCTAGCCGCCCCTCTCTAGGGGCTATTTATCATAGTTCCGATTAGAGGTATACTTCTAAAGGGGGCTATTATTGGTTGGTTTATACCTTTATTTAGGTATTGAACAAAGTCTTATTGATAAATAGATAAGGAAAATTATTAGCGTATCTTAGGATTTAGATTTGACCAGATAGTCTAGAAACTCTCTCAAACTATGTACATAATCACTGCTAAGATTAGGACAGGGGTTGTCCTCTAGCCATTGCAGAATATCTACGTGGTTTGGAATAACCACTTCAGCAAAATGAGAATAGTTTCTTTGTGCCCCTTTGTAAGTTTTCCATGTTTTTTTTGAAACCTCATGGGTTTTCAAATTATACAATTTAAAAGACAGATTTTTATTTTTCATTTTCTTTAAACTATTTATTTTTGCTTTTTCTTCTTTTACTGCTAGGAGTATTATTCAGTACGGGGTAAGCTATTGCAAAAATCTCTTTAGCTAAAGCTACATATAATTCTTTAGCTTGATCAATTGGGAAATCATTAGCGATATCCACTTCATCCACTTTTGCTCCTGTAGATGTTAAACGTATAATAACCTGTAATTTGGCACTTTTCACTGGGCACCCCCTTTATTTAAAGTATCTGAAATATTAAAGATAATAACCCACCAATTATCCAAACATCCCACTTCTGTAAAGTTTGGATATTTTCTTTTTAATTGGGAAATTGTTTTAAGGCCAATTTCTTTTAAATTAGGATTAATATTGCGAGTGATAGTATGCCCTTTGAAGCCATGATGTGAAATAAATAACAGAGTTTGATTAAATCGTTTTGTCTTCAATAACCGAACTGAAGTAAGGCCAATTTCCCTAGTTTTACCTAGTTCAAGTATCCCGTCAAATGGATTTGTTTTTTGTTTTGACATATATTTACTCTTCTGTTAAAATAGAAAAAATAATAGAGTAAAGGGGCTTGCAGAGAATACGATCTGAAATAAATCCTTTTTTAAATTCTACGTGTGCGTATAGATTTTTCAATTCATCGACTGTTTTTAGACCAATCTGTTTAAGATCATAATTTATATTGTCAATGATAATATAATCAGCATTCTCACTAATACTATGAATAATAGTTAGTTGTGATTGATCTTGGGATAACTGTACTATAATGGAACCAACCTCCTTAGTTTCACCTGGATCAAGTATCCCGTCAAATGGATTTGTTTTTTGCTGGGACATTTTTATTGATATTTGATTTCTAGCACTTCAACTGGTTTTACGACCCGCCACCTAGTAAAATCACTAAGCATATCTGGTCCCTTGTTTGTTTTTTCTACTTCATTCTTATACTCTAGATTTTGGAAAAGTCAAGTGAATGCTTGTTCATAGGTATTTTAGATAATGTCGCTCGGGCCTTGGGAAGGATTTAATTTTTTGACCTTTAATCCAATATTCGTCTTCGCCTTTTGTGCATTGAATAGCTGGACCATCTTCACGATGTCGTTGGCCATAAAGCCACCATTCTTTATCGCCATTTATACATTCAACCGCTGGACCATCCTTCCGATGACGTTGATCGTTAAAATACCAAAACTTATTTCCACCGACATCAATTAAAGCCGGACCATCTTCACGGTGAAGTTTTCCATTAAGCCGCCACTGTGTATGTAAACTATGTGTATCTTCTACCGCTGGGCCACGTTCTCTGTGAAGAGTGGTCATTTTTTTATCTTTATAATAAAAGATCATAGATCCCGTTTTCTGAATATATTGTACATTCATCTTAGGCTTAAACATTTCAAGCCACCACTTTTTATCACTGTTTCCCCGTTCAGTTGTAGAAATATCTTTACGGGAAAACTCATCATTAATAAACCACATCCTAGTACCATCTGCAAGTTGTACCGCTGGGCCATCTTCACGATGAAGCTTATTGTGAAGCCACCATTCTTGATCACCATTTACACGCTCTACAGCAGGACCGCCCTCCCGATGAAGAATAGTCATCTCTTTGTCTTTGTAATAAAAGACGCCATCTTCATTTACGATAATATATTGATCATCCATATTTAAATTCCGCTTTCTTTTTTTTTACGATGGACCTTCTGGAATTGGCCGCCAATGTGTAGGCACCCCATATTCTTCTTCAACTGAAAAGAAACCATTTTCTGTAAAGAAAATAAAGGTTTGATAATGGTTATCCCAGCTACAATCTGGCACACGATGATAGCCGTACCATTTACTTTTTACCCACAGATCCACTTTAGTTCCGTCTTTGGGCGCTGTATTTATCGGTTGCCAACCTGATTTTTTACTATTTTTATACTCTTCAAACGCTTCTTTGGTATCAAAGCGGTTGCCTTTAAAGTAATATTGTTCCAAGCCTTTTGAATCCTCAATGGCAGGACCATCTTCACGATGGCGCTGGCCATCCCTAAACCATTCTTTTGTACCGCTAGGCCATTCAATGGCTGGGCCGTCTTCACGGTGAAGTCTATTCAACAACCGCCATTCTTTGTATCCATCTCGACGCTCATAAGCGGGGCCGTCTTCACGGTGAAGAACGGTCCGAGATTCACTACTATAATAAAAAATATCGCCATTATCCCTAACCACATGTGACTTACTATCTTTAGATGTAGTATTTTTAGTCCAAATTCCAATTTGCATTAAGATATTTTGTTTGTTTATGGTTCAATATACTCTAGATTTTGGAAAAGTCAAGTAGAAACGGCAGCCAATGAGTTACCCCCTCAAGAATAAAAACATAATCAGAGGCAACACTAAATTCTAGCCAAACATCTGTGGGATTAGTAATTCCAGTTTCTTCTGTCTCCTCCCAAGAAGCTGGGCAATTATCCCAATCAAAAGCGTCCACTTTTCCTTTTGGAAAATACGCCGCGACCGTCCATGTATATACTTCTTTGCCATTAAATTCTTGTTTGCAGCGTACAAAAACTTTTCCCCCCACACTGGCAATAGATACGAGACAGGAATTGGTTTCATTTCTTATATTTCTTTCTATATTCCGCTAGAAAGTTATTCATTTTTTCATGATATTTTGATGCCGCAAGCACGAAGCAAGCATCCAAGATCGGAAGAG
>ERZ869921.337-NODE-337-length-31630-cov-8.534410_pt1 | contig 31630 bp, 38 predicted proteins | sample MGYA00579310_ERZ869921 | MGnify/ENA primary metagenome ERZ869921 (study PRJEB32216, sample SAMN09231816) | wastewater metagenome | place: USA: Maryland | collected 2016-06-21 | study: EMG produced TPA metagenomics assembly of the PRJNA472060 data set (Reclaimed... | reverse complement strand
TCTGGCCGTCTTCGTTCTTCTGTGCTTTTGCCATGATGAAACCTCCGAGTAATGATGATGTAGAAGAGTGGTTTGTCGGAAGTAACATAATAGGCTGTCTTTACGTTGTACATAGGCCGAAACAATCTGTGAGAATAATTCTAGAGGATTTACGTGGATTCAACGATTTTTTGTTGACATAAACAGAATGCGCAGTTTTGACGTATAAAAAATGCACTCCGTAGAGTGCATATATTGTTATCAATCTTGATCACGTTCTAAATAGAATCGGTATATCTTTGCCTCAATGCGATGCATGCGGAACATCAATGGCTTGTACCCCTCCTTGTGCAAAGACAGGTAGACAGACATGCTCCTTCTGAACTTGATTTTCGTAAACGCATGCCGCTTGTACGGTGCCTCTGAGTTTGGATAATGAGTTTGTAGTTCCACCTCTCTTCTGCCTTGAACAGCATGCACATGCACGCCTTCAATTCCAAGTGCGGATGTCAGGTTACTTTCCATCACGAGGATCGTTGTTACTTGTCCATTCTTTGGAATTCGTCTCCAATATTCAGCTGTGTGCTTCCGCACCATTTTCTTTCTATCGTACACTCCAGATGGCATGAATGGCTCCTTATAGCTGCTCTTCACTGTACTTGAGATCGTAGTTGAATTCCCTTTTGATGTATGCTTCCAGTTCTTCCGTGCCGATTCTTTTATTCGTGATGAACCCATCGTGCATCAGCAATACAATGTTGGGACCATACTTGTCTATGATCTTTAAAAGAATATTCCCTTCAATGGTCATGAGAATATTTGATAAGATCTGTGCAGGCTTCTTATTTCTTGCATCGAATATCCATCCTCTGTCGTTGATCAAATAATCCTTCCCGTCCAGATAGTGCTCGATGAGAATCTTGCTTGCCTTCTGCACTTCGTCTTGAAGTGACTGGATAATCTCGTTGTTCTTGAAATCCTTTAGTATAGCAGTTGCAATATCCCTCCAATTTTCAGAACCGTGTTTCTCCTTGACGTATTTTACTATCGCTGCGAATGTATCGGATTTCATCGAGGGAGCATGCAGCACTCCTCCATATCCAATTGAGTTAATAACCGTCTTGACTAACTCTTCATCTACATTGAGGGCTTTTGCTAGCCACGGTCTGATGACGGACTTCTTTTCTATGTAATCAGCAATTGCAGTGTATTGCTCATCGAAACTCTTCATTCCGAGATCCACGATCATTTTTTGTCGAATAATTGCGAAGTGAGCAGTCGAAAGATCGTAATCGTAATTTGTCATCCCCCCAAGCAGAACATGCCTTGCAACTTTATAACCATTCTGAAAGTTTTTCTTCCTATCCTTGACAAAGAATCTTCCACAAGGATCTTCACGATATTCATAATTTGCCTCACCATTCTTGAATTGTTGGATGAGCAGAAATATATCGGCAATCAGTTTTTCAATCTGTCCTACTCGTATATTCAAGTTCCATTTTCTATTCACCGATGCTGGGTCTTGTATCTTCCATGCTGCATGAAGATCAAGTGAAAGTGCTCTTGCTTGTTCATAATTGATCTTCTTCACTCCTGCGATGTGCAGGTCCTTCTTCACATATGTTTTTCCATCATGTTCCAAAAGCTCAATTGAGTGCTGTTCATTCATTAACTCCTCCAATATTTCCAAAATGAATCGCTTATGCTGAGTCCTTAATTGATATCTGTTTGTTCCTTCATTATGCCCTTCATGATCTTTCTCAGGATATTTGATGTGAAAGTACTCACCCTTCCTTTGGTCGATGGTGATGCCGATGATTTGTCTGAGTGATATCGTGTCAATCGCAAGATCAGGATCATCAAGAAGTGTGACACAAAATGATAGAAATCGATCAACAATCGAATCGGTTGTGTTAGACTTGAAACCAAAGTACTGCTTTGCTTTTCGTATCGTGAGTTTTGAAAATACTGTCATTCGTTTGCCATTTGTTTGTTCCATATAAGTATACCTGAAATGTGGCTGTTGTTAATTTCTGAGCAACTATTTTCGTCCTGTCAGAATGTCCGATTCCAGCCAGTTCTGACATATCATCGGCCACTTATACACCAAATAGGATACTACCATTAAAAAATATTGCATTTAGCTGCATAGCAATTGGGCGCAAGAATCTAGAAGTTCAGTTACAAAATATTTTGTACCGTTTCCAGCTTGCATTCCAAATATTTCCACAGGTTGCCATTCAATAAGGGGCATATCGGGGTTGGTTATTAATAGAAAGTCATGAAATACAAGAATGGAAGATAATTGAGCAACTAATAGAGATAATAAAAAGCAAATAATTGGGAGAATGTTATGCAAACTGCTGCACATAAAGCACATGCAGCAGATTAATCAGAAATCATGGAAGAGCAGTCACGAACAGCATTTCAGCAATCCGCAACTGCTCTTCCAGCAGCAGATAACAGGAAGCAATCTAATCTGTGAGTGACTGCTGATCCATGATTTCTTCGATGAACTCATTCACCATCTTCTCAGCGCTCTCAGGCTCTGGACGCGGAACGACAAGCCTACGTCTCTCGATCACATCGAGCAGTTCCTTCAGTAGCTGATCGTATTCATCGAGAGAATTAATCAGGCGATGTGCCCGAAACAGACCTGGTGAATTAGGATCAGGCACAAGATAGCCTTCAGCGTTCATCCTGAAGTTCTCTCTGATCTTTGCTCTGACCCTCATGAGCTTGTTACCTCTCATTCCCTGCTGAGTGGTGACAATTTCGTAATAGCCGGGATCGCCCAGTTTCAGATTCCACGGTCTGAATCGTAGCGTATTCTTCTGCTTCTTCTTCTGTTCAGCCAGAGGCACTTCCTCGTAACCACAATCGAGGATCTGCTGATACGAAGGGAGGGAATAGACCTTGTCGAACCAAGGCATGAGATCCGGTCCTTTTGCGTCATCATACTCGAAGCGTAAGGGCTCTTGCTCTTCAGTCATTGCGACCTCCAAATGATTAATGAATGGGAGGCGCAAAGATAAAGTCCGAAATTCTGCAAATATAATCCGGCCATTTCAGTTTGATCATTTTGATCAAATTGAACGGTCGTCACTATTTCACGATTAGGGCTACGCAATAGATTTGGCAAATCTTTTCTCGACTGCCCCCCTCTAGATTACACCTTTTTGCCGACTGGCCGATACGTACTCATGTCATTGGTTCCTTGGTCACAATACTAATCATCCGCAGAGGAGCAGATGAAATACATTCCACTAGGAAACAGCGATCTCAAAGCAAAAGTAGATGATGCAGATTTTGAACATTTATCACAATACTCTTGGTCTTTGACATGTAAAAGGAATAGACGATACGCCCTACGAATGCAAGATGGTATTACAGTATACATGCACAGAGAAATTCTTGGATTCACGAAAGGAGACGGCAATGTCACCGATCATATTAACGGTGACGGACTAGACAACAGACGGAAGAATTTGCGAAAGGCTACATCTTCGCAGAACTGTGCAGCTAGAAGAATTAGACGAACCGTCGAAGGATATCACGGAATAGTTCAGGCAGATGACGGTAGCTACCGGATTAGGAGTAGATCCCCGCAGAAGAGACAAATCCAATACAAAACAGCAAAAGCTGCTGCCAAAGCTTCTGACGCTATTGCAAGAGAAAAATATGGTGAATTTGCTTATCTAAACTTCCCAAGAAGATATAGTTATTCCACAACATAATACATGAATATTAGGAGATGCACATGAACGACATCGTAAAATCAGAAATCGCAAAACTTGAGGAAGACTTTAAGAAACTATTTCTACAGCCACCATTCTACTTTTCAGAAGTTGCAGATTTTGTGGAAAGCATCTGTACAGTCTACAAGGCAAACACGTCACTAGACAAAGCAGCTATGATCAATATGGTTGCTGAGACATTCGAGTATTTCGACAAAAAATACTTCATCATCGACAAGCTTGATGAAGCAATTAGTCTACCGGGCATTGTCGAACCGTTTGATGGACCGGCTATCAGATTTGCAATCAAATCAGGAGTAATTCCACTCGCAGTGAATTACCTCTTTAAGACACGTTAAACGACACGCATAGATAACACCAAGATATTTTCAGCCTGTTTCTTTAATCTCCTCAAAGAGCGTCGGCAGTTCCCTTTGTTATTTGTCTGACTTCCGGATCTGCCGATGCTCGAATATTTTTCAAAACAAGGCAATGTATGAAACGCAGAATTGCACTTCTCTATATCGGTAAATCGATCAACCTACGGAACGTAACAAGTAGTCATTATCCAACAATCAGAAGTGTGATAAACATTCTGCTTGAAGATCCGGATAATGAAATCACTATACTCTCTCGTCACAAGCTCATGCCGTCGATGGAGCTAAAAGTCCGTTCTGTTCCGATCAACAAGTACGACGTAATGTATCAGACACAGGAGGAATATGACAAGGGTCTGCTTGAATTTCTTCAGCTAAATGCACCTCTTGAATATGACGTTGTCTTGGTGTTCGGAGAGCTAGGGCTCGGTGATACTCTTATCTGCGGCAATCGATATAGTGAACAAAAACCGGTGTTCAACAAGAAATACTACGCCACGTATCGGAGCACGCTTCACTACATCTACATGCCGCTTCGTATTCTCGACTTCATCTCCTTCAGACGAATCTACTTTGTCGGACAAGACAAAGATTTTATCGGAAAATATCCACCATACGAGGATCAATCAAAGTTTGATAAGACATTCTTCATTGATTTCAACGATGAGGGCATTACCACAAACAATACGTTTGGCGGATATATTCCTGAATTAATGGCTATGGATTTTCGTGAACCAATGAATTGGGTCGGTCTCGATCCACAGAAAAAATATCTTTTCAGTGCTGGTTACCACGTTACGCTAAACAGAACAGACTTTGTTAACACATGGCTCTCGAAGATCAATGATCCTCAGTATCATTTTCACCTAAAACGAGCAAACAAGAAGGTTCAGTCAGCTTGTTCGCATCCGTCTGATCATGGAGTTCTAAAGTTTGGAGAAATGGTTCAGAAGATTGCGAATTCAAAATACAGTCTCGTAATAGGGACGGTCAATAATTCCCCGAAGGCATGGACGATACGCCAGCATATGAATTGGGCACTTGGGACGCAAACGTTTTTCACGAATAACTACGATCAGGACAAAATACTTGTTCACAATGACTTGGATTATCTTCGAGTCGATGAACCACAAGAACTTATGGACAAAATTAAAGAGCTTGAGGCAAAGCCGGAACTTCAGCAAGAGCTTTGGGATATCGTACGATCTGAATATTTGAATCCGGAACGTTTTGTTGCTGCAAAAGAACGATGGCATTCACTCATCAGATAATAGGAACACGGAATGTGCGATCCACGAGAATTAGAGTACATAGATGAATACACTGCAACAACGTATTCAAAGCCAGATTTTTCTAACATGTTGAAGCGCATACAAAAAACGAAAGCCATGATATCAGTGGATAATGAAATGAAACTAGAATTGATACGACAAAAAGCAGATAACTGCATGCTCCTTATCAAGCAGCAGGCTTACGCCAATCAGTACACATCGTATACTGATTTGTTAAACGACATCGTCGACAATTACTTGCGAATGGAAAGTGAACTGAATGAGGTAGATCAGGGAAATGAAGACTTCTATTCGCAGCATCAAAACGTCATTGACGAAATATATTTTCAGTTCAAGCGAATTAATAATGCGATGAAATTGTATGACGGTGACATGACGGTCCTCCACGAGGACGGGATTCCGTATATCATCTCACTAAAAAGTCACTCTTAATACTGCTGAATGATATGTACAAGTGAGTATTCAGCATTATTGAGGATAACACATGCCATCAAATAAGGTTCAAAAAATTCCAGAAGAAAAACTACGTGAACTGTTGCCACAGATATTGAAGCTTGTTTCTTACGGCCTGACGGTAGACGAGATAGCTGATTTTCTTGGGATTGCACGAACAACCTTTTATCGGTACCGCGACAAATATTCATGGCTGGAAGACACATTCCAGAGGGGTGCATTGACATGTTCTGTCAAAGTCGTCGATTCGCTCTACAAGCGAGCTGTGGGATACGAGATTGAGGAGGTCGAGACGCAGGAGTATGAAAACAAAAAGGGAGAGATCAACGTCAGGACCAGACGAAGCACGAAGCACTTTCCTCCTGATGTCGGAGCCGCAATATTCTGGCTGAAGAATCGAAGAAAGGAAGACTGGAAAGACAGACGTGAAAATGTGACGGTACCGTCATCTCTTGTACCGGAATTCAAGGAGATTCCTGATGATGAACTTATGGATATGATCACCGTCCTGTCAAACGAAGCCAAAAGTAGGGAGAAAACCGGGGATGACAGCGAAGGAGCAGATGATTCCGAAGGAGATGGTAATTCCTGATGAGCCGGGACAGAGCCGCGAAAGAACGACTCGCAAAGGCTCTTTATGAACTCAGTCAGCGGAAGACACAACGCCCACTAGATTTCTTCAAGCCACTTCCGCATCAAAAGCCACTGTTTCATTCAACTAGAAGAAATTTAGGCGTATTCGGAGGCAATCAGTCGGGCAAGACATTGAACGGTGCAGCTTGGGTCATTCACAGGGCTTTGCACAGAAAGGCTTACATCATTTGTGCTACATGGGCTGATCTTTCTGTACCAAATCAACAAGCAAAGATCTATGAACTTCTCCCAAAAGATCACAGAGTAAAAGAAGGACTACAATACTCTGAAAAACGGGGATTCCCGAACAGGCTGATAAAGTTCTACAACGGGTCAATCATCAAGTTCAAGACGTATGAGCAGGGACGAGAGACTTTTCAGGGAATTTCTGCGGATTACATTTGGCTGGATGAGGAATGTCCGGAGGACCTCATCACTGAGATTAAAGCTCGTCTTGTTGCAAAGCGCGGTACGCTGATTCGAACAATGACGGCAGTGAATGGCATCACGTACACGTATGACGAATTCATCCTGAACAAATTCAAGTCGCCAGAAGTGGAGTACTGGTTCTGGTCTCTAGATGATAACACATACATCTCTGAAGAGTCGAAGGCGGAATTCTACACGAATCTCTCGGAGAAAGAGGCAGAAGTCCGACGAACGGGACGATTTGTAAATCTTCGCTCGGGTCTAGTCTACTACGGCTTTCATGAAAAGAATGTCGTTGAACACAGTCCGTTTGGACAGGAAATATTTCCAAATGTACCGATTGATATCTCATGCGACTTCAACGTTTCGCTCATGTCTTGGAGCTGTTCTCAATGCATCAATGGTATCGATTACATATTCGATGAAATCGTTATGGAAAAAGAGGCAAACACAGAAGCGATGTGCAATGAGGTGCTGAGCAGGTTCCACAATCATCCGTCCGGCTTCGTTTTCTATGTGGATGCCGCAGGAAACCAAAGAAGAACAAGTGCATCTCGAACTGATATCACGATCATCAAATCGATGGTCAATTCCCCTGTGCACTACAAAACCATCAGGAACATCAAAGACAGATTTGAAGCGACAAACGCACGGCTGAAGAATTCAAAAGGTGACGTTCGATTATTTGTAAACAAAAGATGCCAGCGCTTAATCAGAGACCTTCAGAATGTTGTTTGGGATCACTTTACGGGAAACAAAACACAGGGCTTATTGACACATGCAAGTGATGGTCTCAGTTATATGTGTTACTACAAATATCCATTAGACTTTACTCCGATCAGGGCAAAGCGAATATAATAAGACGAGGTAAACATGTCATCGCAGTGGACAGATACAATGTCACAGGATACAGGATATACGAACGATCTGGACAACTCGGGGTATCGAAATGGCAGCATCGAGTCAATCAAAAGCGACATCCGTAGAAAATGGGAACAGCCATTAAAACAAGAAGGATTTGGATATGTGGACAGATTTCGTTCGACGACAGATGTGTCAAACGAAATCGACAACCTGTATCACTACACCACAATCGCCTCATTCATAGACAATACACCGCATGATAGACTTAATCGTGAGAGAATTCTTGTAAACTACATCAAGGAATACTTCACATATTCCACGTTGAATCGAATCATCATCCCGACATTCAGCTTTGTGTCAGACGTTCTTGCTAACAAGTCCCTGCTGTACAAACGTCCGGCGAACAGACAGATAGACGATGATACTCAAAACGTACATTTTCAGGCCCTTATTCGAGACTCTGACATTGATGCAAAGATTCAATCAGCGTATTTGAGTCTGAAAGCGTATGGAGTCATTGCAGTACGCCCCGTAATCCGTCTCATCGACGACGAATATTCTCTTCAGTACGAGGTCTATACGCCCGACAAATTCCGTGTCTTACTCGATGACAATGGCGTACCATGCAAGATGTTGTATGAGAGTGAACTATACTCCATTGAAGGACGTGAAGACATCATCGTGGTCTGGACATCGACGGAGCATTATTACCTGAATGTGAAGGGCGAAAAGTACTTCTTCAGCGGAAATGAAAACGGAATCAATCCTTACGGCAGGCTTCCCTTCTCTTGGTTCCGCTCCGATGAAAGCACCTTCTACGCTGGTGGTTGTGCTGAACTGGTTGAAGCAAATTTGGAATACAACTACTACAAATTAGCCACGCAGTTCGATGCGAACTACAGCGCCATCAATCTGTTCCTCGGAACGAATCTTCAAAGCGCATTTGAAGGAAAAAAATACTTGCGACCTGGCGACATCATCAACGTCCCCGTAGAGAATCAAGACATCCAAGTGAAGGGAGAATTCATCAGTCCACAGGTGTTCTTCGACAAACTCAGCGAACAGGCTCGCCAGATCTACAAGGACATCAGCATCCGATACGGCGTTCCAGCCTACATGTTCATCGAAGGGGCAATTGAGCTCAGCGGAAAGGCCGTCAGGAACAGCATGAGAATGCTCCTTGATGAGAAGTCCGCAGATGCGATCAAACTCCGAGAGGCGGAACGAAAACTTGCAGTCCTCACCTGCCTGATTGCGAATTATCATGGGAGCATTGGACAGTTGAAAGAATCTAGCACGTTTGACATCAGCAAGATCAAAGAGAAGTTCTACATTGATTATTCTGATGAAGAATTCTCTGATGATCCAAAGAGCGAATACGACCTTGACATGAAACGGGTGAATGATGGCGTAAAAAGCATTATTCAGATCATTCAGAAACATAATCCAGATATCAAATCGAAGGACGATGCATTACGATTTCTCAGAGAGAACAGACAACTTCTAGATGAATTCAGCAAACAGGGATTTGCAAGTCTGTTTCAGGGGACAACACTTACGACACCAGAGCCTGTTTCAAGTCTCGGCGAGGCCTTGTCATGACAGTCGATCAAATGGAGAACTATTTGGACAGCAAAATGGAAGAGATCCTTTCATTCGACGGACCCTTGGCGTTGACGCAGACTGAAGAAAACGCATTGGCCGATCTTCCGAAGGAAACATCGGATTTGATTGATGAACTGCTTTCAAAGTACAAGGCTGATCCTCTATATGATTTACGACATCTTCTTGTGTCAAAAGCTATTGCACATGTACTTCTGAATATACCTCTCTTTTCTGATGTGATTATTCAATCTTATAACAATGGAACGGAGCTTGCAGGATACGATGGCAAAGGACGTGAAGAAATTTCTACGTGATCTAAAGAAGTTACAACTCACTGATTTGATCGGATCAAAGGAACTCCGCCGATGTGCTGAGATAGTGCGTCTTGAAAGACGAAAGAGTCTTCGCGCTGGGAAACAGATTACGGGCGAGAAGATGCCTCCGCTCAAGAAAGCCACGATCAAAGCCAAGAGAAAAAAGGGATACGAGTTACCGACAAAACCTCTTGTTGCCACTGGCGTTTTAACAAATGTGGAAATTGAGGTTGGAGAGAATTACGCTAGGATCACGATGCCGAAGTCTCGTGAAGAGATAGCCGCATATCATCAGGATGGCGCCGGAAACAATCCTGTCCGTCTTCATATCGGAATCACGGAAAAAGCCGTGGAGTTGATCAATCAGTACGTCGAGTCTCGATTTACCAAGTGGCTCAGGAAATATTTTCATGAATAAGCAAATACTCGGTAAACTACTTACGTTCGTTGTGAACGGAATTGCTTCCGACATTGTCGCAAGTGCTAACATCCTTCAGCAGAGAATAGAACATTACATCGCCAAGCAATCGCAATTTCTTGATGAAAAGCAGATAATTTCATTGTTGGAGTCGGGGAAGACTTCCATCGTAAAGAGTGAATTGCAAAGATATTTCGCCCGAGCATTGCAATACATTAAAGGCGGCGTAAATACTTCCTATCAAGTAGGAATGACGCAGTTTATTGCAGAGACTTCCACGTCCGATACCGAATACGAGTGGATTGCTAAGAAAGGAGCGCGGCATTGTCCAGACTGTCTTTCTCGCGATGGAGATATCGAAACTTGGGAGGTGTGGCAAATGCTCGGTCCTCCATGCGCAGGCGGAACGCTTTGTCTTTCCAATTGCCGATGCAGATTAGTGGAGGTAAAGAAATCACGTAAATAATTGTTCATTGTTATCACTTTCATGTATATGTACTTCATTGTAAAACATCAATGAGAGGATTCTCATGGCGGAATATTCTGGCATACGAGTTGACACACTAGATTTTCTTTTGAAGCAAATGGAGAAGCGCATATTAGAGCACATTGATAAGAAGCTCGAAGAGTTATTTGAAGAACGACCTCAGAGACAGAAAAAGAATCAACAGAACACCAATTGAGAGGATTCTCATGGCAGAGGAAAGCAAACACGTAGCGAAAACAGAAGTACCAGAGAAGACAGTCAAAGAAACTGATCAGGTTTTGTCCGTGGAAGAGTTGCAGGAGAAGATGGCCTTACTTGAAAAGAATCTCTCCTTACGAGAGAATAAGATCAAGGAATATGAATCACTTCTTGACGAAGACAAGAAAAAAGCATACGAGAAGCGAGAAAAGGCCAAAGAAGAAGCACGGCAAGCACTCATTGATGCACAGAAGTTTCAGGATGCATACAAAAACCTCGAAGAAGATTTTAAGGAGTACAAAAAGACATACAACGAGGACTCCTACAAGAGCATCCAAAAGAAACATGACCAACTGTATTCATCTATTCGAAACGAATTACTTGAACGACTTGATGAATCAGACCGCGAGGCTTTCAAGAACTTAGAAATTGAACAACTCAAGGTAATTGTGGAGAAGTTAGCCCGAAAAGTAGAGCCCGTCACAGTAGACACGACTGCCCATCATAAGAGCAAGCAATTGACAAACAAAAAATGGGCTGATATGAATCAAACGGAGAAGGATCAACTTTCAGCTGCCGATCCTGTTAAAACGCAAGAACTAATTGCAGAATACATGAGGGATAAACGCAAATAACACCTTGGCATGGAGTCGGACGACTCAACCGATGATGTGGATTCATCATTTCGCAAGCCTCGACATACGATCAATTCACATTATCAACGGAATAGGGATTCATCATGGCACTTACACAATATGAATCGCAGCTAGAGGGCTACATGGCTGCTGAAGTCAACGACAACATCTTTGTCAATAATCCTCAGATGCCCATCATCAAATCAGATGCCGACGCATCATTTTCTCAGGGCAATCTGTGGAAAACCAGACACCTTGTTGAAGACACATCTACATGGCAGATACCGACTGCGAATACTGATGCCGGTCTTTCAGCATACAGTTCAGACGCCCAGTACCTCCCAGTTCTGCGTAGAGGTCACTTTCTAAAACTCGGTGATGCTGAAGCACTCCGAGACGGAGCCAGCAATGTACTGGAGAATACCGGCATATTGTTCGCTCGTCATTTTGCCTCAAACTTTGAAAATGTACTCTTCAACAGAGTCATTCCTTCAGTCATGAGTGGATGCGCTAGCGGTACACATTGGAACAACATGAGTTCGAGCGCATTCGATTGGGACTACGTCATGCAGAAGATCTACACGACCGAGAATGCTTCCAGCATCAAATATGTCTTCATGCATCCAGACGTAGCAAATGGCGTCAGCCTGTGGAACACTCTGGATACACCCTCGACGACTCAAACCACACCAATCAAGCCGTTTGGTGGAGCCAAGCTCGTTGGCCAGAAGAACGGCCTGTACATCTTTGTCTCTTCCCTGCTTCACAAGACAGGAACGGTCTACCAGACTGTCGCCATGGGGGACGGCGCAATTCTCTTTGACTACCAGAGCAAAGACTACGGTGTGAAGATATTTGAGGATCAGCGGCACGAAATGGGAGCCACGATCAGCAAGTATCTCGCATCCTTCTCCGTCGGTATCAATGGCATTTCATACGGCGGTTCACCAACTGCTCTTGGCGGTGCTTCTGATGCCGAAATCGGCACTGCAAGCAACTGGAGCAAACTCACCAACATTCGCAGCAACCAGATTCCGGTTGTCGCCGTTGATTCACTCGCATCTTAACCTTCACTGAATGACTGAGGAGGAGATTCAACCCGAGTCTCCTCCCAGCATTCATAACAGGAAAACACATGTTTAGATGCTATGTGACTGCCGCTGAAATATACGATCAATTCCCGTATCTGAAGGAATGGATCAAATTGGCTCCATTGCAGACTGTCATTAATGCCAGTGCTCTGGTTGTAGCTGATGATCTCAGGCAGAGAGATATTGATTTGTCACGGCTATACATTCCTCTCAGTCTGTCGACTAGCGGCACGCTTATAGGAAATGAGAGAAGAATCATTGTCGAAGCATCAATCATCGACGGCGCTGGCATCTCGTTACAGTTTCAGGGAAGCAACGACAACAGCACGTATACGAACATTCAGAATATCGACGGCTCGAATGCGATCCTTGATATAAACAATTCGGGACGACACACCATTCGTCTCGGGGAATTGTACAAGTGGATACAGTACTCCGTCACAGGCACCGGCACATACAGTGTCATGATTGTGGATACTGCTTTCGACAATCTTATCATGTATGCTACGTTAAAGAATTTGTGCCTTCCAATTCTTACAGATGAAAAAGCACGTCTTCTGTATGAACAAGCTTCGTTCTTATATCAAGCATTACTCTCGAATAAATACGACTATGATATTGATTCGACCGGGAGTATTGAATCTTCTGAAAGATCAGTTACCAGACATCTCCGGCTAAAACGATGACAATCGATACGGTAATAGACGACTTAGCGACCAATATATCTGCGGCAGGATATCCGGCATATATCATTCCGGCAGAGCATGTGCATTCAGCAACAAATGCGTCGTTTGTCACTATAACCGAGTCTGATATTGAAGCGGAGTCCGTGGAAGCATACAATATGTACATTATGACGGTGGGAATTGATGTGGAAATCCACGCACATGCTTCTGATCATGAATCTGCACTTCGTGTAGCACGGAGCATTCGTGATGATGTTATTTCTGTGCTTAATACATACACTGAACAGCAAATACTTATACGACGTATCACAAATGCTCAAACTGAAATGGGACAGGTGCAGTACAACATCGAATGCTCGCTGCAACTGCCACCATTAACATAAATATGGAATATATCATCGGACAATAGCGGAGAAATACAATTATGGGATACTTCGGCAATCGTTCAAGTGGTGGAATTAAGCAGTACGCATCAGGTACGGCATGGGTCAGAACTGTTGATGGGAATACAAATCTCCCTTCTGGCTCGGTATCTGCATGGACTCAGATCGGCTACTTTAAAAATTCAAAAATCTCTCTAGAGAACGCTACATCGACTGATTTCCGCGATGACGGGAACAACATTGTTTCAACCGTGATGACGAACCCGCAAAAGGGAGAAATATCATTGGATCTTATGGAACGTGATGATAGCGTTCGACAGCTCTTCACAACCACGCAAAGCTTGTATTATCAGTTTGCTCTTAAAGGAGCCACCCTGACGTACAGCGGCACAAAGACTGAAGTCTGGCTTGCACCGTACGCACAAATCGAACAAGGCTTTGAATACAGTCCGGGCGCAAGTGAACCCACATATCCGTTGAAATTCATTTGCACTGGCGCAAAGGCAGCTGTTTCAGTCGTTCTTCCCGGCTCACTATCCGGAACAACAGCAAGCATTTCGAGTGGAGATATTTTCTGGACACAGGACGTATAAGCAATGGCTGAACTCAAGACATACTCCATCGACGTTCAAAATGGGAATACCGGTGTTGTGGAGACCAGACAATTCACACTGGTTTCCACATCCACATTACGTGCAAGAACAAGCGTACTTCGCTTCCAGAAGGCTCTTCATGATCTGAAGTCATTGAAGGCGTCGATGCAGACTGATGATACTTCAGAAGAAATATCGTCTGCGGGTTATCAGATTGCGATTGATTTGTTGGAAGCACAGCGACACGCTTCCGAAGAACTCTTGAGAGCAGTGCTTATTGGAGATTGGAACAATGTCTGTTTTGATCTTATACAGTCGGAAGTGATCGACGAGGTGTTGGTTGATTTTTTTACGTTGTACAACGAGAAGAAGGTGGATTAAAACATTTGATTGATGTTTTACAATGCGAAGGAATGTTTCGAACTCATACTGTTTCTGAACATGATGAACTTACCATTGATCCCACATCATACATCGCGTTGGCACATGTTCATAGTACAAGCTATGAAGACTACTGCAATATCACTCAAGCACCCTTCTTGGAGGCAATGGAATACATCTTGATTCATTTGCTACGAAAACAGGACCAGACAAAAGGATAGGGCGGATTACGTTAGAATAATTCCGCCCTTTCTTGTAACAGCAGGAATAGGGTTGAAGACGATGTCAGATACAATAACAAAACGACTAGAACTGCTCATTGAGGCGAACGCTCAGAAGTTTAATCAAGAGATTGCTTCTATGACGAAGAGGATGGATGGGCTTGAAAAGAAAAGTCACTCCACTTCCAAGAGCATCGGTGCTGGATTCAAATCAGCATTGCCCGATATGTCGAAGTTTGCTCTGGCAGCAGGGGCAGCAACCATTGCACTAAATCTTCTTTCCTCGGCCTTCGATATGGTGTTGGCCAAAGAGGACCAACTTGCTGATCTTTCGGCCATTACAGGGATTACAGGGAAAGAACTTGTTGCATTGGGAGATAGTGCAACGGAGCTTTCCAACAAGTTCGGCACAAGCGTCGTAGAGAACATCGAGGCGTTCAAGGGAGTGGTGTCGAGACTCGGTCCGTCATTTGGTGCAAGTGCTGATGCAATGAGGATCATGGCTGAGGATATCAACGTTCTCAGCAAAGCTTCAGGTTTGACGGCAACTCAGGCGATGGATGCTCTTACCACAGCCATGCTCCAGTACGGCGTCTCTTTGGACAATCCTGTTGAGGCTGCGAACAAAGCAACCGAAATGATGAACATCATGGCAGCAGGAGCAAAGGAGGGAGCCGCAGAAATCCCTCAACTGGCTGCATCTCTTGAACAGGTCGGTTCAACGGCAAAATCGCTGAATATCGACTTCGATGAGACGGTTGCTGCGTTGGAAATCTTGGCAACGAAGGGAAAATACGGCTCAGAAGCAGGTGTTGGGCTCCGAAACGTTCTGGTGTCATTGTCAAAACCATCAAAGGATGCGGCAGAGAAACTTGTCTCGATGGGCTTGAGTGCTGAAGAATTCAACAAAATCCTTGTCGAAAAGGGAGTTGCTGTTGCGTTCGGGATGTTAAACGAAAAGATCCAAGCACTTCCCGATCTCGCTGAACGGGCTTCAACAAAGGTCCTCCTCTTCGGCAAAGAGAATCTTTCAGCCGCTGATGCGGTCATGTCCGGTGCTGAAGCCATTGAAGAAATGACCGGCAAACTGAATGACACAAATACAGCCTTCGATCAGTCAAACATCAAGATGGCAACGACTTCCGAAGTCATCAAGCGCACATCGACGGAGTTCATGAATGACTTCGCCGGTGGTCTCGAAACTGTTGCGACTGAATTAGGGGGCGTCATAACAAACATCGTATATGGGATTGACCAATTTGCTTCAGCAATGGGAAATCTCCTTGAGCTTGATCTGGAAGGATTTTGGAACGATCTGACATCAAGTGGAGCAGACTATAGAGCAGAACAAGAAAAGATTCTGGCTGTAGAGGAGCAGCGATATCAATTAGCCATCAAACAGGCGAACAAGGATATAGAACGGACGACTAAATCAGCACAAAGAGCCGAATTATCAAAGCAGCTAAATGACACCCTCCTCAAAGCCGCCGACTCTGAACTCGACAAATACACGCAGTTGTCCACGGTTACTGAAGGATATCTGAGCAAGACAGGTAAGGGATTTGCCGACTTATCGAACGATCTAAAACGTGGACTCATAATTCAAGAATTTGAAAAGCAATTCAATTCTGGTAGAGTCAAAACAATTGATGAGTTTTTCCTTTCCTTTTCCAAAGCACAAGATACAGCCGACGTCAACGACAAAGCTGTCAAGGATGATGCAGAAAAACGACGACAGAAGGAATTAAAGGATGAAGCCGCATATCAAGCGGCACGTATCGCAAACATCACTGATGTGATTCAAAAACTCGATGCACAGTATCAAGAAGATCTTAGATTGATTGATGTATCAGATGATGAAAAACGAACCAAGGATGAAAAACGAATTGCGGCACAGCGCAAGTATAATATTGAATACGCTGATGTAATATTGGCGAATATCAGCAACAAAGCAATTGGTGATATGAACAGATACCAACAACAATTGATGGATTCGATAACCATCGATCAAGAAGTTGTGGATCAGAATGAATCGCTGTTTGACAATCTTGGTAAACAGTTGGATGAGTATGCCAACCGCACAGCACTTGCCTCCACTCTTATCTCATCGAGTTTCGGCGGTATTGGAGATGCTCTTGGAAGTGCAATCACCGGACAGGATAGCGACGGGTTCAAGGATACACTGAAATCCATCCTCATAAGCTTACTAGACTTCGTTGAAGCTGAATGGGTTGCTGCTCAGGCAGCTGCTACAATCAGAGCATTTGCAACATTTGGTGTTTCGGCTCTGGCTGACACATGGGGTTGGGTCGCTGCTTTCGCAGCATTGGAACTTGCAAAGGGTGTTGTCGGTAGTTTCGATGTTGGAGCCTGGAGAGTCCCACAAACGCAACTTGCAATGATCCATCAGGATGAAATGATTCTTCCTCCTCCAATGGCAGAAAGCATCAGAAGAGGTGATGCCGTTCTTTCAAATGGATCAAAGCGACGAAAGAAACAAAACTTCCTGAAAGGCGCCATCGACATCAACGTCACTGATTTCGGACGAGGAAACAAGTACAGCGTATTTTCCACAGATATTGGAACTGCATGATGACGGGAAGCGTATCATACACGTCAGATAACATCCTCGTTTGTGGTAATTCCACAGGATATTTCACCAAGCTCGAATTTGCCGTACAATCCCTCACAAGCTGGGGTGTTGATACGACATCGGTCACAGGAGGCCTTCCAGCAGTCTCATTTACGGCAGGACTTACCTCGATCAACGAGTTTCCTTTCAGTCTTCCCGAAATATCTATTGATGCAGCACCAGAGGCAGGACTACTCACCTATGGTAACCTGTCTCTTGAAGCATCGAATGAGAGCCTTTCAGGGATCAGGATCTATTCTCTTCTGCGAGATTATGACACGGATACAGAAGCTCTACATGTGCGGTTTTCATATAAGACAAGTGTGACGGGCGGTTGGATCTATCGGTATTGGGGGATCGTTGACCCGAAGTCCATTGAGGTTAAATGCAGCAATCTTACTGCATCCGACACATACATCGTCCGGTTTTCTGCTACAAACAACATTTTGCTGCTTGAACAAAGAAGCATTCAGCAATTTGCAGAAGACAAAAACAAGCACGCCTTAAACGATTACATTGCGAACAAGAAATACATTTCTGTTATTGGATCTAACTGGCGAGGTTATTCCGAAGGACGATACATTCTTCGACGATACTATTTCAACAACGACTACGATGGAACAAGCAGCATCGGCTGGCTCCCCTCGTATGACAATTACACATATGCATCCGACTCTTCCAGAGATATTCCGCTTCGCTGGTACAGGCTGACTGACATCTTTAAGAAAGCTTCTGAATATCTTGGGCTGGAAGCTCCCATAAATGATGGAAAGCCGTGGTACGAATGCGTCACGACCACTTATGGATATAACACGGGTGACGATTCAGCAAATCTTGTCTTTGCAACATTCGACTTGCTCATGTATCCAGTTGGTGTCTACGTTCTCAGCAATGGTTCGTATGTCTACGGCAATGTGTATGGGTATTGGGATGAAACCGAACATGCTCCTTACAGCTTTTACCAATATTCCAACGTGCTTGAGCTTATAAAGGGTATCTGCCAATCCTTCGGGCTATTGGCAAGCGTTGAGATCAATTCTTCCGGTCAGAGATATCTGAAAGTCGTGGAAGCAGGGTATTACGACTCTACACAGGCTGTGATTGAAACGTTCCAAGATGATGAAGACAACATCTCTTCAAACATAACTTTTGAGCCGTACTTCAGAAAAACCTCAGGCGTGACTATTGTCCCAGCAATCGATTCTTCAGTAATACGGGGCTATGAAAGCAATGACAGCGTGTCTATCGACGGCATTTTTGCATCGACAAACTTTGTGATAATCAGCACTGTGAGTTATGTGAATACAACTTCCAATTATGTCGATACTCGTGAAGACTTTCGATTATTAGGCACTTTGTGGACATCCCCTCAAATAGCATCCGCAACAGGTTCTTGGGATGGAACAGAGGGTTCAGCCCGTGTCTGTGAAGAGATTTACAGCATCTGTGCCATTGTTCCAAAGCAAATGGGAATTTCGTCCACACTGAGCGGAAGTCTCTATGACTTTACAGTCAAGAACGCCAATGTTTCTGTCCCTTATGGTGAATATCAATCGACATATGGAGGTTACTCCATTAATGGAGTCATGTATCCTGCTATTACGCAAGGTGTAGTAAACACATTCACCGAATTGCCTCAAATGGCTCTTGCCCACTACTACTTCTCGCCGCTGAATGCATCACGTGATGAATTGGGCATATACAGACGAAAATCCCGAGCATTGCGTATCAAAGTGTCAGGGATTCATCCATCTATCAACATTAATCAGAAACTTGTTATCCAAGTCGAGGATACATATACAGACTGGTACGTCACTAGTATCAAAGAGAACTACCAAGACTTTGTGACAGAATACACACTGGAGAGCAGAGATTCGTAATGAAACAAGTCGTCCTCAACTACAAACAAACTTCAGCGAGCACATTCCTTACAGCGCCATTGACTGCCGACTGTCTTTCTGTGAGGTGCTACGTTCTTCCCAACATGGAAACAAAGGATTCTGAATTTCGACGTTCTTCAGGCAGAAAATGCAGCACCAAGACTCCCCGTCTATATCTCGACATTCGACTCAGTCCAACAAACTTTGATCCATCAACAAGCGCAAGTGGTGACGATAACTGGGTCTATGTTCAGCAGTGGTATTGTGCTCCCATAATGCACGTCACGTTTATTGCCACAACAGACTTTCCAAAGTTGGACGGCTTGACAGCACTCAACAGCACTTCAAATACGATTTACTGGAATGTCGTTGATGTGAATCCAGTGTTCGAGGATTTTGACAATGGAGACCGGCGCTTGCGCTATTTAGAAATTAATCTTGAATCTACTGACAAATATCAGTTATGAGAGTGTACTGCTTAACAAATACCCCAGGGACATAGCATGAAAGACATTCTTGAATACGTGGCATATGGAATAGGAATCATCGCAGGAATAATCGGATATACAGCCGGACTTCTTGCATGGGTGCGCAATATGATATCCGATCACTCAACAGGATGCAGAGCAATGAACACGGCACAACTTGAATTAATCCAAAAACGAATTGACACAACAGAACACGAGATAGGCTCTGTCATCACCAACTACAAGGAACGCTTTGAAGACGTGAAAAAGGAAATTCGTGAGGTGAAGCAGGACATCATCGAACGAATTGATCTCCTTGTTGAAGCATTAAGGAAAAGCAAAGCATGAAGAGTTTTGCTCGTAATGGAGGATTCACACGGTTTCAGCTACACCGTAAAGAGGAATCGACTCGTGTCTATTCGCTCATGGGAAACACCAATGCTATCAGCGCATCGCTGAGCAGCTTTGTCCGCGGTGTAAATCTTACCGGCAATCAGATAGCCGTATACTCCGCCTCTGGCCTTACTGGATTCTCCTCATTCTTGCACGGAATTAACGGTATTACTGGCCTCCGTTTCTATGTGAGCTCTACAACACCGCTGAGTGCCCACGAGTTGGCAAGCAAAGCATACGTGGACAGTCTAACTGGCGGATCAAGCCCGTTGACTGGAAGTCCCAACGCAGTGAGCATCTTTTCAGCTTCATCGTCCTTATCTGGCTTTCAGAGATTCACGTATCTGGAGACCAATGGTCTGAGTCTGTCAAATTGTTTTCAGACATATACGTCTACTGCTTCCATGAGCAGCATGGCCTTCGGACATTCTTCATCAGCGACAAACGTGAGCTTTGCGTTCGGCAACTCATCATTGGCATCAGGTCTTGGCTCGTTTGCATTGGGATTGAGCGCTCATGCGACAGGTGAATCTTCAGTTGCTTTGGGCGATGGTACAACTGCATCAGCTCAGTGGGCCTTTTCGTCAGGGACAAACACATTGGCCAGTGCGACAAAAGCGGTCGCAATGGGTCATCGTTCGAAGGCAAATCGTACATCCCAGTTTGCTCTTGCAAATAACGGAGTTGGCGGAACGCTAGGATTCAATCAGTTCAGCATCGTGAATCAATGGGTTCAAACCACAGATGCGACACCGACAATCATCGCATATGATCCGAATCAATACACCATGTTGCTTGAAGACAACACGATTTACTCACTTTGGATCACTGTAGTCTGTCGTTCCACAAATTCAACGTATGACTATGGTGTTTGGAATTTCCGGAGTGCTGTACGACGCCTAGGAAATGCTGGAACAACGCTCATCATAAGTAACAACAGATTTGCAGACCTTGTCCCTTCATACTGCGACTGCAATATAGCAGCTGATACGTCTTATGGGGCCTTGAACATTGTTGCCACAGGCAGATCCGCTTACACTTTCAACTGGACCGCAACAATTCTTTTCAGCGAGGTGCATACGTAATGAGAACAGTCTTCTTACAGGAATTAGAAACCACAAATGCTGAAACAACAGCAGTGATTCTACCAATCGCACAACCGTCATACATCTTTGGCCATTTATCATGCATTGATTCTGTGGCTGGCAACATTGGATCTTACGTCTTAGAGGCGGTCATTTCTAATCCTTCTGAAGTCCTGACTCTTGTTTCCTCCACAGTGAGCGCAATTCACGTTCTCGATGAATCACAATCAGTGTCGTTCTCAGTTTCGGACAACCATCTTCAGGTTGATTTGAAAGGTGTAGAAGATACCTTACTTCAGTGGACATTTGATTTGACATTTTTACACATATAGGAAAGCTAGTATCACAACACAGGAGCGTGCACTATGCCGACTCTATCAACTACAGCATCTCTTTCCGGGACCGTCTATTTTTCCAATGGACGACCCGCCGCAGGCCGAAGCATCATCATCAAAAGAGTGACAGATGCACATGGCAATCTGATAAGTAGTGAACATACATTATACAAAACCAATGTTAATGGCGTGTTTCAAGTCACAGTCCCTCAAAACAGCTATGTGTACATTTATGCAGATGTAGACTCTTTCAATCTGTTCAAAGAAGGCAGTCCAGTCTACATTGGAAGCAGTGCATCATACGAACTAAAGACAATTACTGCGGATTTGGACTTTCCTATTCAGGTTCCAGTTGCCCTCGTGCAAGGTGCAAGCAACAGCACTTTTCTTGAGCTCACAGATACTCCGGCTTCATATGTGGGCTTTGGGACACAATTCGTTTCTGTCAAAGCCGACGAATCTGGTCTGGATTTTCATGACATTGATCTTTCAGCATATACCACAACAGGCGCCCTCTCTGGATATTCGTTGACATCACATACACACGATATTTACGCAACAACAGCATCATTAAGTGGATATGCCTCAAATGCAACGCTGACAGCATATTCGACAACAGGACACACACATAGCCAGTATGTCACATCAGAAACACTTACTGGATATGTGGCACTGGCCGGAAATCAAACTGTCTCTGGTACGAAGACTTTTCAATCAAACGTGAAGGGGTCTTCTACGCCTGCTGCTAGCGATGACCTTACCAACAAATTGTATGTGGACACTCAGTTACAAGCAGTTACGCCCTGGGTAATGATTGATTCTGTAACCACAACCGACTCAACGCCACAAGACACTGCACTCTCTATTTCAACAGATAGCCTAATATATTACAGCGTGATTGCGTTTGCAAAGTCACCTTCAGATCTCACGTATTACTACATGGGCAGATCGGATTATCTCATTAGAGATCGAGGTTCAGTCAATTTTCTGGATGCCGTGATTCGAATTGCTGAGACAACAAGTCTGTCTGGTGTCGGGCATCGCCTGTACGATAATAGTGGTATCATTACATCCAGTATCACTGGCGATGCAACGCAAACGTTGGACTGGGCGGTCTATGCAATTATCAAATCAATATAACGGGGAAAGCAATGAAAAAAACATACATCATACTTGCCTTATTCCTATTTCTCGGACTGTCACAAGGATCACAATCACAAGTCGTTCCAAAGATAACGACATACGACTACATGATCGGATCTGGAGCAAATACATGGATTACGAAAATCAACAACGCTATCGATTCACTCAATAAAGTCATTGACTCATTGCAAGTCCATAGAGCAATGATTTATGTGGCAGCCGGTGGAAGTGTTGATACATCAAGAATACCCATGCAGGGACGACTAGTTAATGACTCTCTTTATACATTTGGAACTCCAACATCAAAGGGCGGCATGCATGTCTATGGAGGCATCAGAGCACAAGGATCATTTACCCAAGGAAACAAACCCACATTCAACTTTTGGACAGGCCATGAATTCAGCATGTGGGATTTCAACACTCAAACGTTTGGAATGTATGGTAATTCCGATGCTGTAAACAAATACGGTGGATTGCAGTTTTATCATTCATTTGGTGAAGCATATATACGAGTAAGCAGTGGTAGTGTGCCAGACAGCACAAAGATGTTGCGACTACAAGTCACCGGATTAACCTCTTTTACTGGTCTGAAAACAATCTTAGGAATCGCAAACAACTCAGCAACCTTTTACAAGCCACTTGGCGTTGGTATTTCACAGCCAATGAGTGACCTTCATGTAAATAAGGGCATTCGAGGAGACTCTGTAATTGCAGTAAGTGTACTATCTGCACCAACTGGCAGTGTGGCGAAGATTGATTCAATTGTGATTGGATCAGCAGTTGTCAGAGACTCGCTTGATTGGATTCAGGGAGATACATTGCGTTGGAGATACACGTACATTGAACAACCATCAGGCAGAACATCAACTGGCTACAAAACCGGCGTTGTTGAAATTGATATTGCACAATGGAGCAATGCTACGGGGTCGCAAGAGTTTTTCCTGATTACCGACTCAACACAAGCTGTCAGAATGGTGTTCACTGAGGTGCTGTATCATTCACAACGTGCAATTTACAATTATGCAGAAGCATCTGAACGAAAATATTTGATTGCACCAACAGAAACTGCTTCTATAGCTGTACTGGCTGTTAATGGATCAGGGAATACAACTGTTGTTGCTCACCTCACATCTGTATCAACGGCAAGCGGTCTGTACCAATATCGTTTAAGACTTCAGGAAAGTCAGGCAGCAAACAGACAGAAGGCAAGACTTAGAATTGAGTTTGAAATGCCTGTGGCTAATACATCGACATGGTTTGTAAAACTCACTGATACAAATTAATCATAATGGCCCATCAGGATTTCGGTTCTGATGGGCCTTCATTTTTAATACGGTCATCAATTGTGGCTATTTGCAACTCTATTTCATTAGCCAATTGAACATATTCTATGAACCATTCCTTTTCACTTTCACTGCTTAATCTCTCAAGTGCTTCTCTATGGATAGTTAATGCACCTTTAAATGATTTTAGCAACGCTTTTAACTGCTCTACATCTAACGCATCATATTTGATATTATGCGTTCTTCCTTTATCCTGTTTAATCATTGTCAGTTTGTAGTCATCAGCAAATTTCCCACGACTCATCATCTCATAAGAAAATGCTGAAAGTAATACATAACTTCCATAATTGCCGATAAAATACGACGCAAACGATTGATTTCTATATAAAGTAACTAAATCAACAAACGCCTTATCAAAGCTGTCATCGAATGTTTCCATCCTCTTCTCAAACAACGTTAGTGTATTTTCCACTGCAATCATTTTCCCACTTACTACAGTACTTATTTTGCTAGCTTCTTCCAAATGGTTCTCTATATGTTTCGGAATCCTTATAGCAATATAAACGGCAGAACCAATTATCAGAGTCAATATCGCTAATACAACAGAAATGACTATGGCCATCGTATCGATATATGTTGGCAGCGTCTCAAGATTCTTCTGAAGACCAAATACTGTTTGATTTAGAGATTCAATCTGCTTTTCAATAGAATCAGCTCTTTGACTCATGAGCTTCAAAGAATCAATCTTCACACTCTGGATAAACATCATCATAAGAGATAGCATCTTCAATCTCCATTGAAATGGTTAAGAGCCATACATCCAATGATGCGAATCTAATACCCTGCCAGACCATTATCAAGCAAAATGACATCAACTTCAACACCCAACGCACAGACGTTTTCTGATATCAGCAAGGCAATCACCTATCCTCAGCACAATGTTCCTGCAAAATCATTCAAAATTCATCAAAACAAGAACACGGCACGTCATTTCCTCTCATACATGAATCAAAATCAACAAAACAAGCATCATTCTCAACAAACAAAACAAAGCAGATCATGGTACTCATGAAATGATCTCAAAAACAGAAGTTCACACAATATCAACACAACAACAATAATTCTTCAGACACATGACATCATATCTGACTGAAGGCACATATCTGCATCCATCATACACATCATTTCTACATCCACACAGTCAATTACCTGCATTCTAAATTCTGTCCGTCATACAGTTTTCTTTCTGTGCCTACACTGTGCATTCTGTGCTTGTTGTTCTTGTAGGCCTAACTGATCTCCCTGTGCTCGCTGTGCTCGCTGTGCTCGCTGTGCTCCCTGATCTCCCTGTGCTCCTTATGCTTGTTGATCTCCCTGTGCTCGCTGATCTCTCTGTGCTTGTTGTGCTCGCTGGTCTGCGTCATCTTGACTTCTGGTCCGTCGCCTCACCCACAGTCCAGAAGACTCCAGCTATCGTCCGACAATTATTTGTCAGACGTATTTCACTATTACGTTCAATTAGTTATAATCACTCACGCGATCTGCTACGATCAAAATCTTCGAAAAATCGCTTGAAAATACTCATTCAATACTCAGTCAAATACTCAAATATTCAACTTGTCAATGAGTTGTTAATCGTTCTCGTAGCAAACGGTAATGCTTTCCCACAAAAATCATATTTAGCAAACCGTTGGTTTCAGCCACTCACCCACCCCTCCGGGTGTCGAATCGCGAATGGCGAAGTAGAACAATACGAAAAATTGTTCGGAAATCCAACAGCAGACCGCCCGAGAGAGTTTTCGAAGCTCTTCATGCCCTATCGGCTGAAAAGTTCGAAAAAGGACGGGCGATGCCCAGCTGAATACTCAAAATTCGAAATCTGAATGCTCGATCTGAACGATCTTGAAGAACAATGATTTTATTACACTTAGACCAGATCAGCAACACACAACGAAATCTTGTGACACAAATCCAGATCTTTCAGCAGCATGGAGGACAACCGCAATGTTTCTGTACAAGCATCCGAATGGCATTTGGTACATCCACTACGACGATCCGTCAGGACGGAAACTGAAAAGATCGACACGGTGCAAGAACAAGAACGATGCTCTGAAGTTCCTACAGTCATGGGAGCACACAGAGAAAGAGGAACAGCACTCTTTTCAGAACCTCCATCTGTCTGAATTCAGAGATCGGTATCTGGAACACGCACGGCTGAAGTTTGTGAGCAAGTCTGTCAATGGGATCTGCACAGTTCTGCGTGATCTTATTAAAGAATTGAACGATCCCCTGATTCGTCGGATCAGATCCCTCGATGTCTCACGGTTCATCGATGCTCGACAAGCAGCACACGGAATGTGGTCTGCCCGTCACTACTACGGGATGCTTGCGTCGGCCTTTCAGACAGCAGTGCAGTGGGATATTCTGACCGAGAATCCGTTCAGGAAGGTCAAGAAGCCCGAACCTCCGAGACAACTCCCACTGTTCTTCAGCAAAGAAGAATTTCTGACCTACCTGTCCGTGATTGACAGGCCGATATTCAAGGATCTCAGTGTCATTGCAGTCCTGACCTGTCTGAGACTGAATGAACTGTTGTTCCTTGAATGGGATGATGTGGATTTGTCAAAACGACTGATTCACGTCAGGAACAAGGACACATTCATCACGAAGACAAAGAGGAACAGGACAATTCCGATGCATGATGAAGTTGATGATATACTGATCCGCTTGCATGAGAACAAGACAGGTCCATTCATCTTCAGTCATAAGGGCAAGAGATTGCAAGACATGAATGCCTCGGCCACAGTCAAGAGCTATATCCGGAAGTCCGGAGTGAATCCGAAGTTGCACTTCCACTCATTCCGTCATACAGGAGCGACTTGGATGGTCCAAGCAGGAATCAGCATCTACACAGTGAGCAAGATCCTTGGGCACTCGTCGGTGTCGACGACGCAGATCTATGCTCACTGGAGTCCGGATCAGTTTCACAGTGCTGTCAATTCAATTCGACTGGAAGGTCGATAGGGGCTTTGAGAGGAATTGAGAACTGAGAGTGCTCCGTGAGCTAGTCGGACAGACTGGACAAAATGAACGTTATGCTGGATCTGAGGAGATTTTGCTGCCAGAGATGTTCAGATAATAACTGGGCTCCGCTGGAGTGCGGCTATTTTACTCAATTTTCTGTTTGATCCTGAATAATACATCGTTACATTGAGACATTCTGACCTGAGACTGCGAGTTAGCTACAACCCAATCAGAAACGCGTAGCTTAACCCGAGAAACATGTGTCCTTCCCGATCAAACACCCAGTCATCATTGCTGTACCGCTGAATCGATTTTGTCCATGGTATTCGTACAAACAGCTCTATTATCGAGGGATGGAAGCGGAATGCGAAAGAGAAATGTAGATGAAGCGTGTTTATCCAGTTCGATGTGATCCAGGACGCTGACGTCGACCCTCCGCCCCCGATACTATGTTCATCATCGAGTGGTTTTATCATTGAAATTCCAGCCGACATTGCCGAACTCATGTCCGGGATAGTGCTGTGTTCGCTGAAATCGACAAGAAGATTCACATCAAGGAGATAGAATGGCGCCTCAGGTCGTGTATCGTAGTGCTTGGAAAGACCGTCTGAAACACCGGTGGAGATTCGCCAATATGCACCCATCGATGAGATGGTGGATATTTTCCCAACACATCCAATCATCACGTATGGACACAGATACATATCTGAGGACCACTTTGGTACGAACGCCATTGCTCCTAATTGCATCTGAAGGAAATATGATGATGGATTTCCTTTTTCGGGGTCAGTTCCAATCTGTTGCGCACATAGAGCGTCTGCCGTAAGCAGAGCCAAGAGCACCGTAAATATAAATGTGCGCGTATTCATACTATTAGCATCTGCATCAGGGAAAGGAAATAACATCCTTCAGAAAGATATTGACACCTCTGCAGCCGGGTATTTCGTATTCTATGCATCTCCTCGCATACGTAACCTTCTTTGTAAGATAGCCGCTAGCAACCGCTGCCTCCAAGTACTCCTTAAGTCGTTTTATATAATCGCTACAGCTAGTCCAGCTTGGCGTAGCCGCTGGCTGAGGGAATAGCCACAATTCATGCATGCCTAGCCGTGCCGCCGTCTTGAACAGCGTAGTATACTCTCCTCGATCAGCATGTAGTGCGATGATTGCTCTTCCACCATCCCATCCGGTTTTCGCCAATGTCTCCCACTCTATAGACTGGTCATTGGAGCCCATTCCTATGTCGTCCCATTCAGATTCATATTTTCCTATCACAATTGCATCAAGCCAGTTAAATGAACCACCAAGAGGACCAGTCTTGGGTGTATTCTGGAGCAAGAGTAGTAGATCACGCCAGTAGTTACGCATTAATGAATTGTATTCACCGACAACAAATTTTGTATCCATGCACATATGAATATACATGGACATCAAAAAAAATCTGATATTGTGATACTCATTAAATAACTTGTAAACAGACGATGGATCTTCACAAAGTTTAACGAAGAAAGCACCCTCGTTCCTTCCAATCTCCGCAAGTTGTCTATGAAGCGCCAGAACATCGATCTCGTTCTTTAATTGTATATCGATTGGATGAGCTCCGTGAGGATTACTCATTGGTTCGTCGTAAAAAACTGCATGAAACGGCGGAGCCAGCGTACGAAGATATTCCCATCTTTGAATATAACTGGGATCATCTTTGTTGATACCTCGCCTTTTCAATTCCTCCGAGGCATAGTGATTAGACCAAAAATCCTCTGCATATTTCAGACCTGATAAATCATGCGTTGTAGCATTGAGGACAACTTCATTTTTCATCCATCCTGCCTCTGCGGCTTCAGCGCTGCCCTCTCCTGGATACAGCTGGATGAGTGAAAATCCATACTTGGTTTTCAAATCGGCATAAAACTTGATCCGGTCTGCTTTTGAGAGAGATTCAAAACAGACTTGATCTGGAATAACAAGCAGTTTTCGGTTCGCAACTGGCAGGTATTGTGTATCTACTATCTCGTCCCAGCAATATTCTCTCTTGCATTTTTCGCGAGCCACAGACCCTCCGCTCTATAGTTTCATCCCTTGCACAAAGTGCTTTCTAAACACCATAATTGTAAATTGTCATTGATACAATTTCGATTATAACATCATCCCACTATCAACCACTCCATATCGAACATGTAGTACGTCGATCCGTTCTTCAACCACAGTCCCATGCGAACGCTGCCCGGTTGGAGCAGAACGACATCCAATGCGATGCTTCCACCAACCCAACTGCCAGAAAAGAGGATCACCGGGATCGTGCCTTGAGCGTCGCCGCGTGTCGCTGCATTGTTCAGAAAGCTCAGTTGGGCCTCCGTAATCGTCGCGGGGAACGTGAAGTACAATGTGTTTTTCCATTCCGTGCCTGCACGCAGGAACACAGTACGTCGAAGCGGCATAGGCACCGCAGAAGCGCTATCCCATGTCAGATGAGAGAAATTCCACTGTGCCGCCTCGGCGACTTTCTCGAGATTGTCCGTCCCAAGCGCTGTAACAACCGGCTTGGCATCGATGCGAACAGCGCCGTTGATCTCCGTCCATGTCACATCGCGGAAGTTCGTACTGTTCGACAATGATCCCGCGATACCGCCCAGCGATGCCGAGGCGATCAAATCCAATGGACACTTCGGGGAAGTATTCTGCATCCCATAGAAACTGTCGATCTGGCTGGAGCCATTTCCACAACTCATACAAACCTCATATCGTTTGAGAGAGTGATGTTGACGCGAATTACAGCAGTGTTTCTTGCGCTTATTCTACTACTTCCCTCCGACAAAGTCAAGGCAAAAGAAAGATAAATTGCTCAATTCGGCATGTGGTATTTTTTAATGACTTAACGCTCAAAATCGAGCACTGCCACCTTCAAATCGCCTTTGCTGACCCCGTCAGGTAACGTCAGAGACGTTGAAAGCCGCTGGGTATGGAAACCTATGGACCTGAGCCTTTTGACCGGCAGAGAAGGTCTCTGAAGCCTTGAGCAGAACGCAAAAAAATGGCCCCGAAGGGCCATGATGTCGTGATGATGTTGTTAGGAGTGCTTAGAAGTCGTCCTTCTTCAGAACCTCAGGCGACATCAATCATTTGCGCAATGGAGCCAGAAGGCTGGCATTGTAAGAAGCAACAGATCCCGGATGTCCACGTTTTTACAGTTGATCTTGTAAGTGCTTTTCTTGGTCCTAAAAGATAGCACGTATCGATTTTCTGCAAGCTGTTTTAACTTGATGACTTGATCTTGTGTCATCGCCTTGTCCACCCACAACTTATTGTCGAACTCATCAAATGACGCGCACTTGATCTCATCAATGTACAGATTGTGGATTGGACCCAAGTGAGTGTCCTCTGTCTCAACGGTAATCTTGTATTTAGCAAACTCAGTCATCCCTCGCATTGTGGCGGTTCTGTGATATTCATCTACAACCTTGATGAATGCCTTTAGAACTCCATGCCTGTTTGAAAACGTGCTCGATGTTCCATCTGCCGAATACTTGATTAGCATTGTTTCTGAACCAGAAACATCCATGTACAAACCTGCCTCTTGGCTCATGGCAATATTGATACACAGCAGGAATGAAACACCCATGAAGATAGATTTCAGGTTCGTGGTTGATCGGTCATCCTTCATGATAACATCTCCTCGTATGTGATTTGGTTACAACCCAACTGTAACACTTCGAATAGTACAAATAAAAGGTAAGTAAGTCAATATTCCTCTGGAAGGAGGAACGTTGCCACGTAATGATCTCCGTAATCATCGATCTTGCACCAGAACCGCGAGAACGGCTCCGAAGGGATCTGCTGCACGATGACATCCTCGATAAGTTCATTCGTGTCAAAGACATATCCTTGCAATGACACCGTCATGTTCTTCGTGGGCTCATCGAATTCGAATTCGAACATGTCCACGGGTACGACTGCGAACAATTCACCCACGAGCGCAGCGTACAGAATGACTCTGAGAGGATCAAGCTGGGAGGCGATTCCCTGAGTCATCACGAAACTCATGCATTTTTCTTGTGGCTCCATCTGCTCATCTCGTAAAAGAAAGACGGACTGTGTCCGTCTTCCGTGGTGAATGATGTCTTCAGTTATCAGGTTCTTCCGTGTGTTCCATCAGGACTGTCAGGAGGTTGTCGTAATCTCCTGCCATGCATGCCTGAATGACGATGTCGATTTCAGGAGCGGTCCAGCCTTGTTCCCGTGCCGCCTTCTTGAATGCACCCATGAGTGCGAATGCATTGCCGTCAAGACCGACCAGTCTGAGCTTCACCGTTTTGCCGACCAAGTTGTCACCCATGACTTACTTCTCCGCATTGATGAAGTTTGCGAAGAACTCCTGCGGATCGTGTGCATACTTGATCTTGTGCCCGAGGAGTGCCAGCGTGTTGAAGACAATGGCAATCTCCCTGAGTGCCTGCATCGTGACGTTCTTTTCCCGGCGTGTTTGTGTTTGCAGCTGCTTGTTGAAAAGCTTGAGGTACTTCTCTTCGAGTGCCGCAGTCACCGATGCCTGATCATGCACGATCTGGCCGTCTTCGTTCTTCTGTGCTTTTGCCATGATGAAACCTCCGAGTAATGA
>ERZ869921.336-NODE-336-length-31634-cov-10.913677_pt1 | contig 31634 bp, 41 predicted proteins | sample MGYA00579310_ERZ869921 | MGnify/ENA primary metagenome ERZ869921 (study PRJEB32216, sample SAMN09231816) | wastewater metagenome | place: USA: Maryland | collected 2016-06-21 | study: EMG produced TPA metagenomics assembly of the PRJNA472060 data set (Reclaimed... | reverse complement strand
AGTCGATCCGGATGTTGTACGAAAGGCGCAGCCACGAGTACTTCCCGCTGAACCCCGGGTCGCCGCACGGCGGGTCGTAACCTGCGGGAAAGTAGTCGGCGCAGCGCTCAAAATAGCACGCGACGTTGCCCGCCGAATGGCTCGGGGCATCGGTGGTCACAACGTTGGCGGTCCTCGTGACCACCCCCGTCGATGAGATCGAGAACGAGGCCGAGACCGTGTACGTGTCCGGGGCCAGCGTGGTGATGTGGTACGAGGGGTCGCAGCACCCCTCGCCCGCAAGAATGTTGTCCTGGTAGACGAGCGACTCTTTGCCCGGGCCGATCGACCCGTCCGCCTCCCAGGTCACGTACTCGCCGCAGGTCGCGTCGACGCAGGGAGTGGTCCCCGCCCCTGTGATCGAACCGACCGCCCAGCCGGCGTTGCCGAAGACCACGGTGAACGTCCGCGGCCCGACGTACGAGCTCGGGCAGTCCGCCGCTCCCGGCGGGATCGTGCCGCCGTCACAGCAGCACCCGGCCGCCGTGGTCGGCATGTCAGAGCCCGGCCTTTTTCCCGAAGCGCTTGTACAGGTACAGGGCGCCGAGCCCGCCGATCAGGAGGAGGAGGGCGACCCATCCGATGGTCCCGAGGGCGTCTGCGAGGAGGAGTACGGGGAGGACGGTGTAGGTTCGCACGGCGGTTCCTTTCCTGCTGCGGTCCTGGCGGACTCGATGTACCGGTAGGTCGCGGGATCATAGAGCGGGTCGCCCTTGAACACCTCCGCGAATTCGGCGGCCGTCAGGTACGGCTTGAGCCGGTCGATCACCTTGGTCATCTCGGTCGCCGCCTTCCGGCCCTGCCCGGCCATGACGATCTCGCGCACCAGCCATGCGGTCCCCGCCACCAGCACCGCGGTCACGATCCAGAGCCCGATGGTCCCGAAGTCCTCGGCGTGCTGCATCTGCGCGTACGAGAAGACGACCATGACGATCCCGAGGAAGGCAAGCCCCGCCCCCTTGAGCTTCGCCGACGTGAAGATGACCAGTGCCATGCCCCCCAGGAACGCCAGGCCGCCCGCCACGGCGAACGCCACGGCGATCCGGGCCATGCTCTTCGCCGCCGCGTCCCGCGCCTCGCGCTGGGCCGAGTCCAGCTGCTGGTGCAGCTTCGCGTTCTCCGCTTCGATCGCCCGGGCGCCCCGTGCACTCGCTTCGATTTCCTTCAGGCTCGACTCCATGTCCGCGGTGAACACCCGGATGCCGATCGCCTCGCGCTCGGCGTCGAACGCGGCGGTCCACGCGGTCTCGGGGACCGATCCCTTGCCCACAGCGGTGAGCCCGGCCCGGGTCGCCACCACCGCCTGGGCGATGCGGACCGACCCTTCCTGGACGCGCTGCAGCTGCTTCCGGGCGTCCGCGATGCTCCCGGTGATGTCCCGGCTCGGGGACGGGCCCGCCGCCGCCGCCGGCTGGGCCTGGATCCCCACGCACCGGGCGAGGATCAGGGCTCCGAGGATGATCGGGATCACGAGTCTGGGGGCCATTGGTTTCCTTCTGGTGCCGGTTCCGGCTCCTGTTGCGCCGCGGCCTGGTGTCCGGTCATCGCCGCAAGCTTCAGCAGCTGGACGTCCGCGCTGATCGCCGTGACCTTGGCGTCCAGCTGGGCGAGCTCCTGCAGCGCGATCCTCCCTGTGTCGTTGGCCTGTGTAACCCCCGACGTGATCTTCGCCCACGATCCGTAGGCCAGGGTCGCCAGGCCAAGCGCCGCGCTGATAGAGATTCCCCACCACTTTGGGGTCGTCGGCTTCCGGATCATGAAGAACGGCTGCTGGCTCATCCCTGGCCCCCGATCGGGACCCAGGCGAGGGTGGCCTCGTTCCACACGAGCGGCGGGAACCCCTCCCCGGCGTCCGGCCTGGGGGTCGGGGGCACCCACTTGCAAGTCTGATCGTCCAGCGTCCAGGACGGGAACGGCTGCTGGGGGATAAACGCGTCCCGCTGGGCGTCGTAGGCGTAGCCGATCCCCGCGTAGTTCTTCCGGATCGTCGCGTTGTAGCTGGTCTGCTTCCAGGTGCCGCCCAGGAGCTCGCCGCACGCGGCCTCTCCTGCCTCGCCCTCGCCCTCAAAGACGACGACGCGCTGCACGGTCCCTGCCTGGTCGATCTCGGCGAAGTGTGCCATGGTTTACCCCGTCACCGTGAACGTCCCGCTGCTCGTGAAAGTGTGGATGGTGAAGTTGCCGTCGACGGTCACGGCGCCGCCGGTGGCCCGCTGGGGGCCAGCGTAGCGCACGACCACCACCCCGCTGCCGCCGGATCCCTGGGTCGGGACCCCGCCGCCGCCGCCGCCGCCGCCCTTGTTCGCCGCCCCGTTGGTCCCCGACGCCGATCCGACCGCGCCGTTGCCGGCGTTGGTCCCGCCGGTGCCCGCCGTGGCCCCGCCGCCGGACACCAGGGTGCCGCCGCCGCCGCCGCCGCCGTACCACAGGGTGCTGCCCGAGATGTCGCTGGACAGCGCTGCCCCGCCGTTCCCGGCCAGCAGGTCGCTCGCCGGGGTGCCGCCCGTGCCGCCCGCGCCGCCGCCGCCGCCGGTGGGGTACTTCGACACCGCGGTGAACGAGTCACCGCCGACGTTCCCCAGGCCCGAAAGCGATGCACCCCCGTAACGAGTCCCGGCGTTCTGGTACCCGGCGCCGCCGCCGCTCCCGCCGTCCCCGCCGGATCGCAGGTTCAGGGACGAGGACACCGAGAACCCGCCGCGGCCGCCGCCCGGCCACTTGAGCGGCCCGAACGCGGAGTAGCTGCCGGGGTTCCCCAGCTGGGTGTAGTCCACCCCGGCGCCGCCGGCGCCGATGGTCACCGTGATCGAGTCGCCGCGCTTGAGCCAGAAGACGGGCACGTCCTCGACCGCGCCGCCGCCGCCGCCGCCGCCCGCCGCGCCGCCCGCGCCTCCGACCCCCAGCACCCGGACGGGGAACGCGGGCGGGAACGCCAGGTCCTGTCGGGTGAAACGGCCGCTGGGACCCGCATTGAGCGGTCCTCGGATGCCGGCGTAGTACTTCTGCCCGTTGCTGGTCATGAGATCTGGTCGTAGCTGACGACGCCGCTGATCGTGTTCGCGGTCCCGGCCGTCAATTCGATGCGCCGGTCTTCCTCAAGGTTGATCGGTCCGCCGACGATCGCCTCCACCACGGAATTCGCGGGCACGGAGAAGGTGCCGCCGCCAATGTCGTACCCGGTTCCGCCGCTCGCCGCGGACCAGTACTTCACGATGCAGGTGCGGGCCGACGTGTCCGTGTTCGAGAGCAGCAGGCTGGTGACCCGCTTCAGCTGTCCGCTGGCCGCTGAATTCGTCAGGATGGCCGTGGCCACCGTGCTCGAAAGCGCGAACGGGTCCGCCTTCCCGTTGATCGTTGCGGCCAAGATAAGGTTCGGTGCTGGCATGGTTTCTCCTAGAAGACGAGCGCCATGCCGCAGATGCGCGCCTTGGCCGGCGTGCCGAGCGTGGTGGCGTTGCCCGAACTGGTGACGTCCCCGGTCAGGGTCGGGATGGTGGTGCAGGTCCCGGCCGTGAGCCCGGCCGCGGTGCCCGTGCAATTCGTCAGGACGCCCGCAGATGGCGTGCCGAGCGCAGGGGTCACGAGCGTGGGCGACGTTGCGAAGACCAGCGCACCGGATCCGGTTTCGTCTGTCACCGCCGTCGCCAGCTTCGCGCTGGTCGGGTCGGCCAGCCACGCGGCGATGCCGATGGCCATGCCGCTCACTCCGGACCCGATCGGCAGGCCGGTGCAATTGGTGAGGGTCCCGCTCGCCGGGGTGCCCAGCGCCGGGGTGGTGAGGATCGGGGCGGTCAGCGTTTTGTTCGTCAGGGTCTCGGCCCCGGCCAGGCTGGCGAAGTCGGCATCAGTGCACGCCGTGTTGAACTGCGCCAGGGTCCCGGTGATCCCGACAATGCTGGTCTGGTCGCCGGTGTTGTTCCCCGACAGGTACGCGGTCCCGGCGATCCGGAGGATCGCGTTGGCATTGAACGTGTCGATCGACAGCGTCCGGTCCGCGGTGAACGCCACGCTGCTGGCGCACTTCACCGTGAGGAAGAAGGGGTTAGCCCCGTCCGCGAGCGCAAGCGAATTGTCGGGCACGAAGAACGGGAACGCGACCCCCAGCGGGTCCGTGCTCGTGCCGTCGCCGGTCAGGGATTCATCGGTGAACACCGATCCGCCGCCGCCGCCGCCCGGCAGCCATGCCGCATCCCAATCAGCGTTGCTGGCCTTGGTCAGCACTTCACCAGTGAGACCGCCCGCTGGCACGCCCGGCCCAGGCTGGCCCTCCTGCACGGTGATCGTGACCTCGGTCCCGTCGATGGTAATCGTCGCGCTCATGAATTCGCCTTCGCATTCACCTGCAGCTGGCCTGCGGAGTAGTACCGGCGGACGATCCCGCCCGCCCACTCGACCTCGAAGTCGAACAGGCCGTTGCCCGTGGTGTACAGGGCGGTGTCCGCGGCGGGGAGGACCAGCCGCTTCTGGGCGCTGGTGTCCCCGGCCAGCAGGAGCCCGTTGTCCGTGGTCGCCTCGAAGAGCTCGGAATCGGTCCCGGCCAGCCGGGCGATCAGGCGCCACAGGGTCGCGGTGCCAATGTCGCTCACGCCGGCGATGGTGATCGTCTGCTCGAACGTGGCGCCCTGCGGGATGATGATCGACCACTTTGCCATGGGGGCCTTATCCTGGGGGGGTGCAGGTGAACAGCACCGCGTTCGGCGTCGAGAACCAGAAGTCCGCAGGATACGGCGGCGGGTCCTCCGAGTCGATGAACGAAGTCGGGAACTGCTCGCACATCATGACGATGCTGCCGATGCAGATCGGGAGCGCTTCGATCGTGCCCGTGGTGTAGTCCACCTGGTTCTCGCCCGGGGCCACCACGTTCCCACTCGCCCCGTCCGTGGTGTAGACGTTGCCGTTCTCCATCAGGTTCCGGGCCGCGGTCCCCGTCCGCGCCCACGAGCCGATCGACTTGTAGACGGGGGTCGTCGCCAGCGGATTCGTCTCGACTTCCTCGAACTCGTAGACCCAGATCCACTTGCCGTCGACTTGGGTGAACCCGGTGATCAGGGCGGGGAAGACCCGGGTGTTCGGCGGTGGGACGTCCATCTGCATCGCTCCTGAAGGCAGCCGGCGCGGGTGCGCCAGGCCCTTTCCGAACACGATCTGCCGCGGGTCCTCGGGGAGCGTCCCCGATGGCCCGAGGATCCAGTCGTCCTGGTCCGCCTTGGTGATCGTGATCGGGACCACCTGGCCGCCGCGCACGCCCACGGTGTAGCGCAGCAGGGTCGCCCGGTACGCGCCGTTGGGGGCCGCGACCCAGCCTGCCCACCCGGTCTGGCCGACCATGACCCCGCAGCGCTTCACCAGCAGCGCCTTGATCGCCGTGTTCAGGGTGGCGTAGTCCCAGGAAGGGCTCGTGGTCCCCTCAATGCTGGCCCCCGGGGACGCGGGCAGCAGGGTCGGGGTCAGGCTCGCCACGAGCGCCCGCGGTTCCTTGACGCACCTGGCGCCCAGGGTCGACCGGGCCCGGGACGTCGCTACCGCGTGCTCCCACCCGAACTCCCGCTGGTCTGCGAACCGGACCGTGTCGGCCGGGAAGTCGTTGGCGTTGTCGTAGCGGGTCTTCCCCTCCACGCTCCGGTAGGGGTACGAGATCGTGGCGTTGGCGGGCATGCGGTTGCGCTGCCAGGTGGCCGCGCCCTGCCAGACCGCCAGCAGGGGCTCGGTGCCCAGGGTGGCGCCGGACGTGGCCTCCAGGCCCCCGGCGATCGCCCGCTTCTGGTCCGCCATCCACGAGTCCAGGGCGGCCGCGTCGTCGTCCACCTCCACGAGCGTGTACCCGCCTGCCGCCGCGTCCCACTGGAAGATCCAGCCGAAGGCCGACAGCGCCATGTCCAGGGTCATCGCCAGGCTGGCCTCTGGGGTGTAGACCTGGTCGACCACCCGGTTCAGCAGGGTCGCGCTGGGCGCGAACCCGCCGGGGATGGTGAACGTCCCGACGATCGCGGTCAGCAGGGTCTTCAGGTAGGTCACGAACGCCAGCGGGGTGGTGCTCGCCGGGGTGGCCGCGACCCATCGCCCGTCGCTGGAGTAGAGCCAGGATGCCTGCTGCTGCCCGTTGATTTCGTCCATCTGGCTCTGCTTCCACCAGTATCGCTGGTCGACCGCCTCGACCACGGCGACCCCGGCGCCGTCCGGGACCATGAAGAGCGGCCGCGGGGGCAGGAGCCACAAGTCCAGGCTGAACGGGGTCTCTCCGTCGTTCTCGCACCAGTAGAAGACCGCGCTGGGGTTCGCCCCGTCCGCGGTGCTGGCGTACAGGGTGTTCAAGGCGTCCTGGCGCACGAGCACCCGGATCCGGGCCTCCCGGCTCGCTCCTGCGGGCACGTCGATCCGGAACAGGTCCTGGGGGGTCATGCCGACCATGGCCCCGATCTCGACCGTCTCGTGGTCGGGGACGTGGCAGTCCACGCGGGTGCCGCCGGAAGTGACGAACCATGCTTCGATCATGTGACGAAGGTCTCCACGGGGACCGAGTACGACTGCTTCGGGTTCGTCGGGGTGCCGATCACCGAGAGGGTGGTCTCCTGCGATGCGCTGGTCGCCAGCTGGGTCAGCGTGGCGAGCAGGGTCTGGTTCGGCGCCTTCCACGCCCGGACGTTCGCCCCACCCGGGGTGGCCTGGCTGAAGAACCCGTTGCTCGGGGTCGCCCCGCCCAGGTCATAAAGCGCGATCTCCCGCTCGTAGACGCCGGTGAAGATGCGCTGGCCCTGCGGGTCCAGCTTGCCGTACGTCACCTTCCACTTCTCGCTCTTCAGGTACGCGCCGGTCGGGACCACGCGGAAGACCTGGGCCGGCGCCTGGTTCGCCCGGACGACCCGGATGATCTCGCGGATGACCGGGGTGGGCTTGCTGGTCTGGAAGAGCAGGTCGGGGGCCGTCAGGTACATCGGGGACAGCCTGACGATCCCGGTGTCAAAGCGCACGTCCGTGACCGCGAGGCTGTGGTGCACCAGCGTGGTGTACCCATCGACGTCCACCGCCGGCTGGGTCATCGCCGATGCGAACCCGCCGTTGAAGGCCGCGTTCATCTCCGTGGTGCCCGCCGCGTTCAGGACGATGGTCACCGAGACCGCCCCGTACGCGTTGACCCCTGCGATGGTGAACGTCGCGGCCCGCGGCAGGTTCCCCGCCGATGCGGTCGATTCCAGGCCGGTCACGTTGTTCGACAGGAAGTGGGGGATCATCCCGTACCCGACCGGGGATGCTCCACCCGCCGCGTCGAACGGGGCGCCGTACGGATCGATGGTCCGGGCCAGCGTCCGGACGATGGTGAACTTCTGCCCCAGCAGGTCGGGGACCGTGGTCAGCGTGCCGCTGTTCTGGGGGATCGAAAGCGCTTCGAGCTCGAACCGGATCTTGTACCCGGTGAGAATGTCGATCTCCGAGACGCGCAGGCGCGTGATCAGGATCGTTTTGTACGTCGCGTTGATGCGGGCCTTGGACAGCGCGACCGCGATCTCCACGAGCCGGCGGTTCCCGGTGGTCCCGGTGATCGATGCGAGCCCCAGGTCCCCCTCCAGCGTGCAGCTGAACGTGAGCAGGCCCTGCGCCGCGTTCTCCAGCGTGACCTCGTAGTCGAACTGCATGTCCCCGACCCGGACCCCGTCCGGCAGGTCCGTCAGGGTCTGGCGGTCGATGATCGTGTAGAGCAGCATCGTGCTCGTGTCGTCGAGCGCGAAGTCCTGGGTCTCCCGGCGCCACCCCGGCCCGATGGGGTCGGGGATCGCCGCGGCCCGGAACAGGTCGGCGTACGCGGCCTTCCCGGTCCACGCAGCATTGGTCGCCACCGTGGTCGCGGTGGCGGTGGTCCCGCGTGCCACGTGGATCGCCCCGTTGATCGTCCGGACGCTGCGCCCCGTCGCGTCGAGCGCAAACCGCTGGGTCCACCGGTGCGCGGTCAGGGTCTGGGTGCCCACGGTCGAGCGCACGCCCGTGATCGAAAACTCGAGGAAGACGGTGTTGATCCCTTCGATCGACGTGGCGTTCAGCCGGCAGAACGGTCCGCCCCGGTCATCGGTGTCGCTGGAAAGGGTCCACGCGGTCACGCTGTCGACCGTGAGGGTCGCCGAGGACAGCCGGTTCCCGCCGTGGGCGAGCGCCGACTGGAAGGTGGCGAACAGGCTCCCGGCGTCGATGATCGCGCTGCCGCTGGACTTGATCTCTTCGGCGTAGGGGGTCGCCTGGTCGTCGGCAAGGCGCGGGTCCGCCGAGTACGACTCCTGCAGCACGCATTCCAGCGTGATCGTCACCCCGTCGCGGGTGACCAGCGTGAGCGTGGATGCGGGCGATGCTGGCACGTCAGTACGCCTTTCCGGTGATCGCCTGCAGGTCGTCCATCATCCACTTGTTGGCTCCTGCCGTCCCCGCGGTGCGCTTGGCGAGGATGTGCAGGTCCTCAAGGATGGCCCGGACCCACTGCCAGATGTCGCGCAGCCAGGACATGCCCGGCATGCTCTGGGTGAAGATCCGCAGGCCGTCCATGAAGTCGCTGATCTTGGGCACCGCCCACTGCTTGAACGATGCGCCGGCGCGGGCGAGCGTGGCGCTGGGGAGCGCCAGGAGCGAGATGAACTTCCAGAGCGCCCCCTTCAGGTACGACCAGGCCATGGCAAGGCCGCTCGCGCTGGCCGTCAGGTTGCCCATCATCTCGTTGTAGGTGCTGGCCGAGAACGTCCCCGCGTCGATCACGTCGGCGTACACGAGTCCGTTCCGGCTCGCCTCCACGAGCGCGTCGTTCAGGTCCTGGATCTTCTGGCGGGTCATCGCGGCGGTCGCGTCCCCGCTGTACCGCCACGTCCGGCCGATCCTGGCCTCGGTCAGGCTCAAGATGGCCTCCAGGGAGCCCATGACGACTCCGACCGCTCCTGCGGCCGCCCCGAGCCCCAGGATCGCCCCGCTGGCGATCCGCCCGGCCTTGCCCATGGTGCCCAGGGCCGACCCGACCTTGGATGCCGGGTCCACGAGTCCCCGGGCGGTGTCCACCCCGGGGTTCCGCAGGAACCCGGCGAGCTCTTCCTTGATCCCGCCCGCGGTGTTCACCCGGTCGCCGAAGCGCTGGAGGAACCCCTTGTTCAGGGCCCCCGCGATCGCTTCCTCGGCGGCCTTGCCCCGGCCGGGGATGGTGGGCCCGGCGCCGGCGCGGACGGCGCCGCCCCCGAGCTCGTTGATATTGATCTGCATCGTCCCGAGATCGGTCGTCATGGCTTCACCGTCCAGTTCATGATGTACCCGTACTCGTACGAGTCTCGGATGGTCACCCACCCGTTCAGGTCGCTTGGCTTCTCTGCCGTCCCGCCGTTGCGGTAGGTCAGGGCGATCGCCATGCCATCGTACTTCTGCTGCACCAGCTGCTCGCGCAGCTCGTTGACGAACTTCTGGATCCCCTCGGGTCCGCCGAGCCTCTGGTCGGCCCGGCCCGCGGCGTCCTCGAACCCGCGCCACCACACGACCACGTCCACGGCGCTCCGCACGAGCCCGACCCCGCTCACCGGGTGGGATGCGGTGTCAGCGCCGGGCACCACCTGGACGGCGTACTGCGCGATGCACTCGTCGGCCGGCGCTTCGATCAGGTAGACGGCCACGGGGGTGCCGCGGCCGTTGGCCCACTCCTGGATGCCCGAGACCATGGCGGTCATGATCGCGTCGACTGTCGCGGTGGTGCTAGTCGCCATTCTGGGCCTTCCTCCTGATCTCCTGCACGTCGATCCGGTGGGCGAGCGCCGCGGATCCCGTGGTCTCGAAGACCGCGGAGGCAAGCGCCTTGCCGTCTCCGAACGCGATTCCGATGCCCTTGGCGAGCTCCAGGGCCCGAGCCGCTTCGATGGCGGTGATCTGTCCGTAGAGCCCGAGCGCCGTCTCGGGCGTGAATTCCTGGGGCAGTCGGCCGTACGTGGCGAGGAACCGGGCCGCCGCCCTTACGTTTTTCCCGACGACTCGACCGCCTGGGCCATCCGGCCCCATGCCGCGACCAGCTGGTGGTCGGGGGCGTTGGCGGCGACCACGGGCGTTCGCGCCACCTTGCGGATCGCCTTGCACAACAGGTCGGTCGGGATCTGCGCTTCCTTGTCCGTGCCCGCGGGCATGGTCGCGTTGATCTCCGCGATCACCTCCATGAATTGCAGCGCGAGCTTCCCGTTGGGGAGCGCGATGGAAAACAGCATCGGGTCGTTTTCGTCGTTCAGGTCGATCATCTTGGGTGGTTTCCTTGGGTGGTCCGGGTGCCGCTGATCACGCGGTGTAGTCGTACAGCTGGCCGCCGCTGTCGGGGGTGCACCCGAAGTTGAGGGTGAGCGTCCGCTCGCGGTTGCCCCACTGGCTGTCCCGCTCTCCGTCCGGCTTGATCCAGCACCGGCCGAACAGGTACGCGGTGGTCCCGTCGACCGACTTCAGCTTGAGCCGGATCGCGCCCTGGTCCGTGCTGGCGAACAGCCGGCGACCGACCACGGACTTGCCCTCCGTGGTCCCGCGCTGGCGGGCCTTGATGCTCGCCAGCAGGTCTTCGTCCCAGCTCACGAGCGTGACCGAAAGGGTGGCGGTGATCCCGTTCAGGACGATCTCCTGGGGTGCCTCGCCTCCCGAGCTCGTCTTCACCTCGCGGGAATGGTCGGAGAACGCGATCTCGGGCAGGTTGTCGTTGTCGGACTGGCCCAGGTCGGCGAAGGCCGCGGCCGGGCCGAGCGCGACCTGGAGGACCGTGGGGCCCGGGATCTGGATTGTCTGCGCCATCGATCAGCGTCCTTTCAGAATTCGTTGAAGCCCGAGGAAGATCGTCTTCCCGACGATGACCAGGTCCTCGTTGGTCGGGGCCATGAACGGCCGGGCGGGGACCTTGACCCCGCGCCGCGCCATAATGTAGTCGTTGGGGGTGCGGAGCCCCTCGGCTCGCGGGTCCTGGCCGGTGCCGTGCTCGCGCCTGCCCTTGTTCGAGATGGGGATGAAGTTGGGCCCGCTGGTGGTGAACCCTGAATTCTGCCACTCGCCGTAGGGCTCGCCGCGCACGGTCACCACGAGTCCGGCCTCCCCGTCCGGTCGCGCCACGGCGTCGAGGCTGCGCTCCAGTGCCCCGGTGTCGCGCAGGGGCTGGCGCCCGTTGCGCCGGCCCTGGACGACGATGGTCCGCCCGTTCCGGCCCCGGATCGTGAACTCCAGGCGCTTGAGCGGCTTCATGTCCACGGACTCGCCGTCCGGCCCCCGGACCTTGCTCTGGTCGATGTGATCGGCCATGGCGGCCACGAGCGCCTGCCCGATGCCGCGTTGGACGCCCTGCGACTGCAGGGCCCGCTTGACCCGCTGGGACCAGGTGGCGGTCATGCCGGGTACACGCTCCCCCGGCGCTGCTGGAAGAACGGCTGGTTCGACGCCTTGTCGTACCAGCCAAGGTTCGCAAGGGGCACGGAGACCACGAGCGGGTTCCCCGCGTTCGCGTTGGCCTCGACCTCCCCGAAGATCAGCCGGCCCGACTGGAGCCCGTCCAGGAGGGTGTACGCCTGCTTCAGGCGCTGTTCGATCGCGGGCGGGATCTTGTACCCGCGTCGCTGGTACAGGATCTCGGTCGCCAGGTCCACGGTGATCGTCACGAGCAGCGCGTCCTCGGCGACCGCCAGGGCCTCCATAGCGTCCGCCGTGTACATGTTCCCGACCCGGGCGTAGGCCAGCACGAGTCCGCGGGCGCTGTCGAGCGCCGCGTCCACGATGCTGTTGGGCCCTGGCATCTGCACCCCGGCGTCCCCGCACAGGCCGGCGACGATGGTCCCGTCCAGCCGGGCCACGAGATTCGCGTAGGTGGCGAATGCGGTCATCGGGTGCTCCTGCGAAGAATACGCCAGGGGGCCGGGCCTTCCCGGCCCCGCTGGCGCTCGTGGGGGACTTGGTTGTCGTCCAGGATCAGACGACGCTGCCGATGCAGTATCCGGCGAGGCTGCTGGTGATCGCGGCCACGCTGTTGTCGATCACGCGGCCCTCGGTGCGCTTGTTCGGCGCGTCGAGCCACTGCTCCACCAGCATGTCCTGGTAGGCGAAGATCTGCAGGGTCGACCACGAGGGTGCGCCCTCCAGGCCGACCAGGCCGCCGGGGCGGGACACGAAGTACGCGCCGTTGCCGAGCACGCTGGCCGCGACCAGGGTGGCCGCGCCCTTCTTGCTCGTGATCTTGACCGAGTCGTCAACGACGACGTCGCCCAGGCCGAACAGGGTGGGCGGGATGCCCCAGCGGGAGAAGGTCCCGTTGCCCTGCAGGAATTCCTTGGCCGCGCCGTAGTTCTTCACGTAGTCCTTGACCTCGGGGCTCTGCCCGATGATCAGGGCGACGGCCGGGCTGATCACCATGATCAGCTCGTTGGGGTTGACGCCGCCGGCGGACGAGAAGTTGACCGCCTTCATGACGTTCTGGATCGACTTCTGGATGTACCCGTTGTTGACGCTCGACGCGGTCCACGCGCCGGCGCTGATCGGGGACACCGTGGGGTCGGCGACGTAGTTGTCGCCCCAGTTGCCGGCGGTGGACAGCGCGGTCGCCGCCTCCATGGTCCGGCGGGTCATCGCCAGCTGCATCTTCGCACGGGCGTGCTGCGCGACCACGTCCCATGCCGCCTGCTCCGCGGACTCCTGCGGGATGTAGAAGGGGAACGCGTTGCGGGCGGTGGTGTACTGGACGAACTCGAAGCTGTCCTGGGAGCCCACCGGCCGGTCGGTGCCGATCGGCCACAGGAACTTCTTGATGTCCGTGACACGCACGTTGTCGGCGATGTCCTGGCGCAGGTAGTACCCGCTCATCTTGCTGACGGGGACCAGCTGGGCGTAGCGGGTCAGCGCGAAGCTGTTGACCGAACGCGTGAATTCGATCTGCAGGGCGCCGGTCGCCATGTCATTGGTGGTCGGGATGTAGAGCGAATTGCCCCCGCCGACGACTGTGAATGCCATTGTTGAATCCTCCTGGTGTGTGCCCGGTGGGGGCTGTAAGGTGTCTCGTGGCGGGTGGGTTTAGGCGAGGATCGGACCGAATCGGAACGCCCAGAAGACCTCGCCGACCGCGGCGTCCTCAAAGGCCATGTAGCAGCACATCTGCCCGGTGGTCCCGGCGACCGCACGGCCGGACGAGTCGGACGTCAGCAGGTTGCCCGCGGTGACGGTGCCGCCCGCGGTGATCTGGACGGAGTCGGACGGCTGCAGGTTGATCGGCCCGCCGCTCACCGCGTTGTACGTGCCGTTGAAAAGGTTGATCGATCCGTCCGTGACGCCGAGGACACGGTCGGACGCGGCGTTGGCCTGGGTGGCCGTGAAGGCACCCGAGAGCTCGACGAAGCGGAACGGCAGGATGTTGCCGCTCGCCTGGAGCAGCGGGGTTGAACCCATGGGCATTGTGTTTCTTCCTTTCGAGTAGTGCCCTACGCGGGCATGTCGCTGATGAACGGTCCGAGCCTGAACGCCCAGAAGACCTCGCCTGTCGAGGCTCCTTCGAGCGCGATGTACGAGCACCTGACGCCGTTCTGGCCGACGATGGCCCGACCGGCACTGTCCGAAGTCAGGGGGTTCGTCACTGCGACGTCCTCACCTGCGGTCACCTGAACCGTCCGCGAGTCCTGGAGGCACACGCCCTCGCCCGCCTGGGCGTTGTACGTGGCCTCGAAGCCGTTCACGGATCCATCGGTGACCCCGAGGATCCGGTCCCCGACCGCGTTCGCCTGCTGGCAGGAAAACGCTCCGGAGAGCTCCACGAACCTGAACGGGAGGATGCTTCCCGTCGCCTTGAGAAGTGGGATCGCGCCGAATCCCACCATCGCTTACTTGTCCTTGATGCCCATGCGGCGGTTGACTTCCTTCGTGTACTCGGCCATCGGCTTGCCGGCGAACTGCTTCACGAGCTCGGCGGTCTCTGCCGGGGACAGGACCTTGCCGTTGCCGGGGGTCGTCGCGTGCTGCATGCCGTTGATCGGGCCGGTGCCGATCGGGTCGCGGCTGAACAGGTCGCGCCACGATTCGATCAGGGCGACCGGGTCCTCGGACCGCTGCAGCTGGGACATGAGCTTGGGGCGCTGCTCATCGCTGATGCGGTAGCCCTCGGTGACCAGCAGGTCGATCTCGCGGTCGAAGCGGTCGCGCTTCATCTCGGCCTTGACCACGCGGATCTCGCGGGCCATGCGGTCATGCTGCGCCTTGAGCCGGCTGTTCTCCAGCCGGAGCGCGAACGTGTCCTTCCCGCCCCCGCGGCGGGCGGACCCGGACGCGGTGAGCCGGCGTGCCTCGGCGGCCGCGAACTCGCGCTGTGCGCGGCGAACGATCTCGGCGCGGCTGAACCCGCGGGGGGCGTCCTGGTCCTCGAAGGGGCTGTCGTCGTCCCCATCGGCGATGTCCTCGGCGATGTCGTCGGCGATGTCGTCCTCCAGGCCGTGCTGGTCGACAAGCATGTCGTCGGCCTCGCCCTCCAGCTTTTCGTCCTCGCCGCCGATGCGGGCCAGGGTCGAGCGGATTTCCTCCATCCCGGCCTCCAGCTTGGCGAAGCGTTCCTCGTTGGGGTCAGCTGCCGAATTGCGGTCCTTGCCCTTTGCCATGGTCTTTCCTTTGCTCGTTGATGGGATGAACGTCGACCCGCCGCCCCCGACCGCGCCCATGTCGAACCGGATCGACCGGGCGAATCGCTGGGGGCTGCCCGGGCGCTTGAAGGTCGAATCAGGGAGCGCCCGCCTCGGGGTCTCGCGCCCGAGCAGCGCCACCTCGGACAGGTGGTTCTGCTCCTGCCAGATCTCCGCGCTTCGGCGCGGGAACGCATTGGTGGCAAGGAACTTGTCGAAGATCGGCTTCTCGACGACGCAGTCGCCGACGATCTGGCCGATCCCGTTCACTTCCTTGTACTTGATGGTCGGGAACCGGCCCACGCAGGACTTCGGCTCGTTGCCGTCGCGCTCGTGCATGATCACCAGCTGCGGCAGGGATCCCCGGTCGATGTACTTGTTGGTCGAGTGGACGATCTTCTTCAGGCGCCGGTTGTCGTACGCCTTCAGGTCCGGGTCCGCGCTGTCCACCTCGGGGTCGTACGCACTGAACACCTCCAGGTCATGGATGGTGACCGTGTCGCCGTTGTCCGTGGTTCGGTGAGATGCTTTTGCCATCTGCGCGTCCCTGCTCCCCGAGCGTATACGGGGAAGTCTCCCGGCACAAGCCCTAGTGCACGATTCTTTGCCGGCCGCTACCCGCTGATGAATCCGGGGTCGGGGACCTGCCCCAAGTCGATCAGCTCCTGGCGCGATTCGTTGTGCCGCGCAAGCGCCGCGAAGTCGACCACGCCCTCCGCGCTGCACCACCCGTTGGCGACTGCGGTTGCGATCGGGACCGGGACCCAGCTGCACCGGCAATTGAAGCCAAGCGGGGTGAGGATGCCCATCCGGTCGATCATGTCGACCGTGGCGACGTACCCGGCCATCTTCGAATGGGTCGGGCGCGTGCTGGAGTCGCGGGTGGCCCGCAGCGTCAGCAGCGGGACGAACGCCTGCACTTCCTCGTTCCGGCAAATGTCCAGGCGCCCTTGCGACTGCGCCCGGTTGTAATTCGTGCGATACACGGTTTCGAGCCGCGCCGCCGTCAGGTCCACGCCCGTCCGCAGGATCGTCTGCTCCACGAAGTCGCCGATCCCCAGGCGCTTCAGCTCTTTCCCCGCCACCGAGTGGGAAATGTCCCCGCGCAGGGCCTGCGCCAGGAGCGACCGTGTCGTCTTCACCTGCTCCACGGTCATCCCGGTCACAAAGAACCCCCCCTGGGCGACCCGGCGGGCCCCTGGGGACCGCTGCAAGTCTGCCTGGGTGGGCCTGGGGTCGATCGTGGGGGCGACCACCCCCGGGATCTCGGGGGCGACCCCGCCCTTGACCTTGATCGGGAAGACCAGCTTTTCCAAGTCTGGGCTCTGGGCGACGATGCGTCGCAGGGCGCTTGCCGCCTCCCCGTCCGCCATTTCCTTGGCCGCCTGGAATGCCAGGGTGATCAGGCGGTCCCACTGGCTCCTGGTCATCGGCACGGTGTCCATGAACCGGACGACGACCTCCCGCGCCGGCCCGGGCTCGAAGGCGACCAGCAGGCTGTCGGCCTCGGCGTCCTTCCTGGCGAACCGCTGGCGGGGCGGGAGCGGGCCTCCCGGGGCGTCGTCGCCCAGGGCCTCCCTCTGGGCGTCCACGGGGACCCCGCCCATCTGGAGGGTGTTGCGGGCCCCTGTCGCCCATGCCCCCAGGAGCATCGCCGCGGTGTCGGCCTCCCAGACCCCCCACAGGGCGGACGAGTCCCGGCCCTCCAGCTGCGCGGCGATCGCCTCGCGGTAGGCCCGGGCCGCCTGGGCGAAGGCCGCCCGGACCAGCGCCTGGGTGGACTCGTGGCGGTACTTGTTCACGCGTGGGTCCACGAGCGCTGGCGCCGGAACCTGGAGGGTTCACCCGGCTCCGGTGCCCCCTCGGGGTCGGCGGTGGTCCCGAACGGGTTGCCGAGCCCGCCCATCCCGCCTCCGCCGGAAAACGAGTCTGCCGAGCTCCGGAGGATCGGGGCGCCCTCCCGAGGCTTGGAGAGCCCCAGCAGATCCCGGACTTCCTCGATCTCGACGTCCCCGCCCAGCTCCACGAACTTGGCGATGGCCTCCAGGCGGTCCTTCGGGTCCGGGCGCTCGGGGGCGAACGCGAAGCGCACGAGTCCGGCGTCCTCTTCCGAGATGCCCAGCATCAGGCAGACCGGCCTGATGAAGTCGTTCGTCAGGCTGTCGGCCAGCGTGTCGGCGTGGTACCGGATGATGCGCGAGAGGGTGTCGGCGTGCAGGTTCGCCACGCCCGAGCCCATGCCCGTGGCGCCTGATTCCGAGGACAGGTTCTGGCCCAGGATCGCTTCCTTCAGCTTCCCGCTCAGCCAGTTGACGAGCTCCATGAAGATCTGGGCGCGGCCGGCCGAGGGTTCCTTGATGTCAATGTCGAACAGCTTGGTCTCGCCCGTGTGGGGGAGCAGCACGCTGTTGTCGTTGCAAAGGTTGCCCAGGGCCTTCTCCATCGTGGCCTGGCCGTCCGGGTTGCCCATGGGGTAGTACCCCACGCGGATGCCCATGGCGTATCGCTCGGTGTAGGTGAGGACGTCCTGCAGGACCTCCTGCTTCGCCAGCCACATGAACCAGCAGACGTCGCGGGCGCCGACCCCGCGGTAGATCGACTCCGATGAATTCGGGTCGTTGAAGTCGGGGGCGTTGACGAAGACCCGGTGGATGATGACCGCCCGGCGCTCGGTGTCATCGAAGATGTGGACGTTGCTGTCGAACCCGATGTTGATCACCGCGCCGCCGCCCTGGGCGTAGGCGGATCCCACGCGCATGCCCGGGTTGCCGCGCACGTCGTAGCAGATCGTGTCGGGGTGGAACGGGTACCACTCCTTCACGGCGATGCCCATCGTGGGGTGGCGGACGTACACCATGTTCGTCGCCATCGTGCCGTACCAGATCGCCTCGTGGAGCGACCGGATGAAGTCGCTCCGTCGCGGGATGGCCTCGAAGATCCGGCTGATGCGCTCGGCGATCGCCTTCTGCTTCAGGTCCTCGGCGTCCTGGGGGACGATCGCCCATTCGAGCGATGCCAGCGTGACCTGCAGGGACCGGAGCGCCCCCTCAATGTCGGCGTCCGCCCGCATCATCATCTGGTACTGCGGGTTCAGCCGGTAGGCGATGCTGCTGTTCCGCAGCAGTTTGTCCGCGGTGGTGAAGAACGAGCGGGCGAGCTCAATGGTGGTGGCGAGCGGAACCGATGGCCCGCGCTTGTCAGGTGGGGGCAGTGGCTTGCGCGGGCGGCGGTCGGGGGGGAGCCCGCGGGTTCCGCCGGCGGTCTGGGGGGTGGGGCGGTTCGGTGCGCTTGGTGCCATGGCTCTCTTTCAGGCGCTGCGGATCAGGCCGTGCTCTTCTGTTTGGTCAGGTGGCGTAGTCGCCCCACGTGATGATCGCCATTGGGATGCGGTCGGCGGCGTTCTTGCTCATTCCGTCCGCAATCACGCTGACCTCGTGGGGGTCGTTCCGCAGCACTGCCTGCAGGATGGCCTCGTACTGCTCCGCTTCCTCCATCCACCAGTTCCTGTCGCTTGGCCGGGACGCGCCTTCTGCTTCCGCTTTCGCCTTTTTGATCAGCGCCTTCATCTCCGCGATGGCCGATGCGGATGGCTTGGCCGGTCCGCCCTCACGTGCGAACCCCTTGGGTCGCAGGATGGTGAACCCGGCCCAGGCGAGGATTTCGTCGGGGACCTCATCGCGTGCCGCGGTGTCCATCATCTGCAGCGAGTACTTCGCGCCGCTGGCGTTGTTCTGATTCACGGAGTACAGGACCGCGCCGTACCCCTCGGCGTCCCCCTCGTACATGCGCCTGGTCTCGGGGTCCGCGAAGACCTTTGCGTGTGCCCTTGTCTTTTCGATAAGTTTCTTCAGGGACGCGACGGCCTTGGCCGATGGCTTGGCCGCCTCCGCGAAGCGGTCGCGGGCGAACGCGCCGAGTCGCCGGGCCACCGCGCTGGACTCGGGTCGGGCGTTGTCGTCGCGGGCACGCACGATCGGTCGCGGGTTGAATCCCGGGCCTCCGTCGAGCGTGTCGGCAAGCTCGCCCATGTTCATCTCCGCTCCTGGCGGGCGCCACCACGAAGTGGTTCGCGCCTGCCGAAGCAGTCCCTGTCGCCTCCACGGTGCCAGGCTCCTGAAATTCGGGTCCGTCAGGGCCTTCCACATCTCTTCCTGAGTCCGAGGCATGGACCCCATCAGCGCCTTCCCGCCGGCGCGTGAGTAGTTCCCGCCGTTCGTTTCCTCGCGGCCCGTCGCCTTGGTGTTCATCAGCTCGCGGTAGATGCTGGCAAGTCCGCCGCCACCGTTCCCATAGAGCGCGGAAAGCGCCACGCACCGGCTGTAGCAGTTGCTCCAGTGGCCTTCCTTGTCATCGGCTCGCAGGTTCGCCTGTTGGGACGCGATGTCGGATCGCACCGCCCGAAGCTGCCTGCCCAGGTCCTTCGAGAACGCGAACGAGTCCTTCCCGCCGGTGCGGGCGTGTGGCATCGGCCCGTCGTACGCCTTCCACATCTCGCTCTCCATGCGGAGCTTGACCGCCAGCGCCGCCAGCCGGTCCGCGTCCGCGGTGCTGCTGTGCACGTCGGCCCCGAGCTTCCGCGCAAGCACGAGCAGGTTCTTCTTTGCCAGCGCGGGCTGGTTCATCGACTGGTACTGCAGGTACCGGAATTCCTCGTCGTACTGGCCGAACCGGGCTCGTGCGCCGGCGCGGGCGTGAACCACCTTCGCCGTCACCGCCTTGCCGTAGTCCTTCTCCAGCAGCTTGATGATCATCTCGCGGTGGGTCAATGGAGGCTGTCCCGGGAACGCCTCGCGGTACAAGGCCGAGACCCAGCTTTGCTGGCCGCGCCCAATGAGCCCCTCGTATTCCCTGCGCGCCTCGGCTTCAATGCCGGACCCTGACGCGAACTTCTCGCGGGCGTTCGCCGACTTCACCGCGCCAAGCGCAGCGGTCGTCGCAGCGTTGTAGACGGCGATGTCGCCGCTCTTCGGCTTGGTGTCCCAGCCTCGGGAGTATTCAACGATCGCAATGCCACGCGGGTCCGCGATCAGAAGATCCTCGATTCTCGGGACCTCTGGGATGCCGTACACGGTCGCCCTTTGAAAGACCCTCGCCTGCCATCGATGCGAGCTCGGCAGCGTCCCTTTGACCCATGTCCCCCGGTCGACGGTTGCGGCGAACTTCTCGCTTGCCCCGAACCCGATGCGGTCGGCCGTCGCCTTGGCGCGGGCGAACCCCGAATGCTGCTCCGATGCCTGCAGGTCGATCCCCGCGTCCTCGGCCATCTCGTGCAGGCTCAATTCCTCGCCGGGCGGGACGAAGTCCGCCGCCCGAAGCGCCTGCGAAATGATCCGCTCCTGCTCTTTGGGCGACCGGTTCCCGAAGCCCTTGTCTGCCAGCGCCCGGTAGATCTGCATCAGCTGCGGGGTGATCGTCATCGCGTAGTGCCTCCTGGCCCGATCCTATCACCTATGCCCCGAAGATCGACCGCCTTCCGCTCGACGAGCCCCAGATCCGCTGCTCCGCGGTGGGCTTGATGATCCGCGGGGGCGTCTTCTCCATCGTCGTCAGCGTGCCCCGGGTCGCCTCTTCGATCAGGTCCACCACCGTGTCCACGGTGTCATCGTGGGCGCCGGGGAAGACCTTGAGCTCATCGACCACCGGCTGGAAGGCGGGCAGCAGCTTGCCGTCGTCGTCCGTGGGGAAGAACAGCTTCCCGCTCTGCACGAACGGCTGGGCCCCGGACGCCCGCGAGTACTTGTCCGTCGAGCGCTCCGAAACCATCATCGGCAGCTGGGACATGGCCCGGAACGAGTCGAAGATCCCCTTCTGCGGGCCGTTCGCCTCGGCCTTGACCACCGAGACCCCGCGCCGGGACGCCAGGTCCCGGGCCATCTTGGCGAAGTCGGGGAACGTCTCGCGGACCCGCAGGACGTCCGTCAGGTACAGGTTCCGCAGGAAGTCGACCTCTCCGATCAGCACGATGCTGTAGTCGGGGTCCTCCTGCTCCATGGCCTTTTTGGTGAACGCCCAATCAAGCGCGCAGATGACCCGGGTGGTCTTCGGCATCGCGCTGGCGCGGTAATACCTGAACCACTGCTCCCGGAAGAGCAGGCGCTCGGGATCGATCGGTTCGAGCTCGTAGGCGCGGGCGTAGGCCATTGGGCCCATGCGCTTGCGGATCCGGGCCAGGTAGTCGGGGGTGAACTTGTCGGGCCACGGGCTCTTGGTCCCGATGCACGGCCGGCGCAGCAGGCTGCCCTGCTCGGCGTGCACCTGGCGCCAGGTGGCCGACAGGTCCGCGACGTGGAACGGGGTGCCGGTCCGCCAGATGCGGGGGGCGTGCTGCCCCGAGGGGTCCAGCATGGGTTCCCAAATGTTCGCCACCGCTTCCTTGACCTGCTCCCGCACCTTGGGCTGCAGGACGCTGTTCCGCAGGTCGCAAATGTCATCGAACCACTCAATGTCGGCGCGGCCTCCGGTGCGGCCGAAGACGCCGGCCGCGTGGACGCTGGAGTCGCGGCGGGGGGGGAGCCCGCGCACCCCGATGCTCCAGGACATCATGGCGTCGTCGTTTTTGACCACCCGGATCTCGGGGAAGACCGCCCGGTAGGGGCGCGACCGAACGACCGCCCGGAGCATCGCGCTGGTCTTCCCGACGTACTCATCGGTCTGGCTGATGATCTTGAGCCGGGTCTCGGGGCGCACCCCCAGCCACCAGGCGGCGAAGAAGACCATGGTGCTGGTCTTCATGTGCCCGCGGGGGAGCTCGGCGTACCAGTCGATGTGGGTCAGGGCGTGGTCGATGAGCTCGCACTGCAGGGGGGCCGCGGGCTGCCCGAGCATGAGCGAGACGAAGCACGCGGGGTCCGCCCGGGCCGCCTCGACCGCCCCTTCGCGGGTGATCGCCGCGGCCGCGCTGGCTGCCCTGGTCATCAGCCGGCCTTGCCCTTCCCTGGCTTGCGCGGGCGGGCCAGCGGGCGCTCCTGCGCCTTCCTGGGGGCCTTGGGCGCCTTGGGTGCCGCCCGGGGCTTGGCCGGCGCCTTGGCGGGCTCACGGGCTCCGCGGGCCCCACGAGTCCGGGCGATCGCTGCCAGGGCGTCGTCGCTGATGCTCTCGATCATCTCGACCCGGTCCGTGACCTCGCCGGCGTCCAGGCGCTGCATCCGGTCCTCGTGGGCCGCGACCTCCACCTGCAGGCGCTCAATCGCCACCAGCAGCTGGCTGGCCCGGGCAACGTTCCGAGGCTTCTCGTTCACCTTGGTCAGCACCCCGGTGGCCCGGGCGATCACCGCCTGCTTCACGAGCGGGCTGATCGTCCAGCCGGCGCGGATGGCCCGCATGACCAGGCGCATGTCCGCCCTGGACTTGGACTCTCCCCCTCCCTCGGGGGTCCCGAAGGCGCTGGCGGAAGCCTGATCTTCCCCGAGTGTACGTCCTTCGCTCCGCTTGTTCTCCGCTTGCTCTCCGCTTGCGCTGGTCATGACTGGTCCTGACTTGTGAATCGCCCTTGATTCCGGGCTGGTTCGCGCTGGCTCATCGGCGTGTCATATCGGTTACGCGCTGCAGTATGAATCCCGTACCGCTGGATTCGCCTGTAAATCGTGGGTCTTTCGCGTTCCTTGTGATGCGCTTGTGCTGCGCTTGGAATCGTAATTCATGCACTCTCTACTACCCAGCTCGAATCGTGTGCGCCCGCGCTCTTTGGGGCCTTTTATTGGCATCGCTCCAAGTCTGGGAAGCGTGCTGTTGCATCGTGCAACATGGGATGATCGTAACTCGTTGCGTGCCAATGGGTTACGAAGGCTACGCGTGATGTCGCACGATGCGACTTCTGCTATTCGGGGCGCTCGGCCTGCTCACCGGTCAGCTGCTCCCACCGGCGGACGATGACGTCGCAGTACCCGGGGTCGAGCTCCATGGCGTAGCAGGTGTTCCCCAGCTGCTCCGCGGCGATCAGGGTGGTCCCGCTCCCGCAGAAGGGGTCGTACACGCCCTGGCACCAATGGTTCCGGAGCGGGCGGGCCATGCACTCGACGGGTTTCTGGGTGCCGTGGCCGTGGCCCGAGTCCTCCCGGGCCGGGATCTCCCAGAGCGTGGTCTGCCCACGGTCGCTGTTGCGCCGGCCGCGCTCTTCGCGGCGGACCGCGTACCACAGGGGCTCGTGGCCGGTGTCGTACCCGAGTGGGCCGGCGGGGCACGAGTGGTCCGGTGCCCCGTGCTGGACGGCGTAAAGGCAGGGCTCGTGCTGCCAGTGGTAGTCGCCGCGGGACAGGGCCATGCGGTCCTTCGCCCAGATGATCTGGGCGCGGATCCCGAACCCTGCGGATTCCAGCGATGCCTGGACGATGGCGGCCTTGGCCCCGGCGTGCCAGACGTAGGCGACGGAGCCGGGGAAGAGCTTCCATGCGGCCGACCAGTCTGCGCGGTCGTCGTTCAGGACCGCCCCCATCTTGCGGGTGGCGTGGCTCACCCCGGCCTCGACCCTCCAGGTGGGGTCGTACTCGACGCCGTAGGGCGGGTCCGTGACCATGATCTCGGGGGTGGCGCCGTCGAGCAGGCGTGCCACGGTGGCGGGGTCCGTGCTGTCGCCGCAGAGCAGGCGGTGCCTCCCGAGGACGATCAGGTCGCCCGGGCGGGTGATCGGGTTCGCCGGGGGCTCGGGGACCTCATCGTCGGACACCGGCTTTTCCAAGTCTGCGGCGAGCTTGGCGAGCGCCTCTTCGTCGTACCCGGTGGCGGCCAGGAGCCCGGGGTCCAGCGCCTTGAGGCTCTCCAGCTGGGCGACCAGGGCGGGGTCGTCCCAATCGGCGAGCTCGGCCGTCCGGTTGTCGGCGATGGCGTAGGCCATGGCCTCGGGGCCGGACAGCTCGCTGCGGACCACGGCGATCGCCTCCCAGCCGAGGCTCCGCGCCGCTTCGAGGGTGCCGTTCCCGGCGATGACGATCCCGTCCGCGCTGACGACGATGGGTTTCTGCTGGCCGAAGCGCTTGAGGCTGGCGGCGATGGCCCCCAGGTTGTCGGGGCCGTGCTTCCGGACGTTCGCGGGGTCCAGGTGCAGGTCCGCGATCCGGACGTTCTCCGAGCGTTCCTGCAGGTTCATCGTGGGCCTTTCCATTGGGCGTGCAGCGCCTGGACGGCGCCGGGCAGGGTGCTGGACTTGACCCATTCCTTGAGGGTCTGGGATTCGATGGCCATGCCCCGGGCGGCCCAGCCTCCGGAGTGTTCGCGCAGGGTCACGCTGATCCGGGGCTCCCCGGTGGCGAGCTCGGTCAGCAGCCGGATGGTCCCGGCGAACCGGGCCTCTTCGCGGATGGCATTGACCTGGGCGACCCCGATGGCGGGGGTGGGTGGCTTGGGTGGCATTGGATTCCTCTGGGGACGCCCTGGCGCCGGCGGGTGGTCATCCCGCCGGCGCGGCGGGCGCGGGTTGCGGGTTGAAGGTTCCCGCGTGGCTTGGGGTGCTGGCGCTGCGCGGCAGGTAGACCGAGAGCGCGGCCGTGACGAAGTGTGGCATGCGGTCGGCGCCGGGGACGACGAACGAGTCACCGATCATGATCGGCTGGCCGTCGTTGCTCTTTGGCATCCGGTGGAGGATATCCATCATCGTCCGGAGCTCTTCGGCGCTGTAGACCCTCCAGAAGCATCCGGAGGCTGCCCGCGTTGCGAACTTCAGGACCAGCTCCCGAAGGATGCACCCATCGTGCTGCTTCCCGCGGTCGACCCCTGCCGAGACCTCCTGAAGCCCTCGGACGAGGCTCCGAAGCTCTTCGGTTTCCCTGTCCATGCGCTCTATCCAGTGTTTGGTGACGCTGGTGGGGTGGTTCCGGATGGCGGCGATGATGTCCCGGGCGAACGTTGCGATGCTTCTCATGGGGTGGCTCCGTGGGTGGTGTTCAAGTCCCCCCGGCCCGGGCAGTCGCCTGGCACGCGCCGGGCGAAAGAATGCGGTCCCCGGCCGGGGGGGTGGTCTGGGTCGCGTGTCATCCGTTGCCGGTCTCCAGGTGGTGCTTCGCCCGCTGCAGGTCCTTGATCGCGTGTTCGATCACCGATGCGGCCCGCGCCTCGCGCTGGGACCGGCCGGATTTCAGCGCCTCGACCACCTGGGACGCGACGTGGCTGGGCTGCTCCCACCGGTGGAAGGCGACGCCCAGCTTCTCAATCTCTTCGAGCACAAGCTTCACCTGCTGCAGGTTCTTCCCCTGGTCTTCCTGGACGCGGCGCACGTCCTCGACCTCGCGCTTGTACTGCTCCCGAAGGGCCTTGGACACATCGTGGCCGATCTTCCGGTTCTCCTGCTTCCGTTCGAGCCATGCCCGCCACCGGTCGGCCGGTGGCTCGAACTGGTCGTTCCATCGGTCGCGGCCGATCCTTGCCCGGCACATGAGCACGTACTGGAGGACCTGGAATTGCGATGCCATGTCCCCGGGGTTCCACACCGCCTTTTTCACCGCGTAGCACCGGCCCCCGGTCGATGACGCGTAGAGCAGGCCGATGCCATCGGGGATTTCCGCGGGGTCGATCAGGCCGCGGGGGCACGCCAGGTACATCTCGTTGACCAGCGGTGCGTACGCCATCCACTTCTGATCGCCCGTCCAGTCCGAGCGCGAGACCTTGATCTCGTACCCAGTGAAGCAGGGGCGCGTCCAGCTTCGGCGCATCGCCCATGCGTCCAGCCGAAGGTGGTTCGCGCCCTGGGTCGGGCCGTCCTTGCACTCGGGGACGAACAGGTCCTCGCCGTGTCGGCCGGCAATCGCCGCGAGCACCTGGGCCGCGGTCATCAGTGGTTTCTTCGCTTTACCCATGTCTCGATACCTCCACCACCTGGCGGGCCTCGTGGTGCGCGATGCGCTCCCCGATCCACTGCATGCAATTCACGGCCATGCTGTTGCCGATGGCCTTGTAGCGCGGGCCGTCCTTCGCTGGCTTGCCACGGTAGGGGACCAAAGTAAAATCCCTCGGAAGACCCATCAAAAACTCGCATTCTCGTGGGGTCAATCGGCGCACTTGCATGGCTTGCGCGACTAGGTTGAAGTGCTCGCTGCCACTCGGGCCACCCGTGCCCTTCGCCCACTTGGAACAAACGGAACTCACTACTCCGGGGTTGTTGGGCATCCACCCACCGATTGCAGCGCCGTCCTCAACATCGGCGGCAGCTCCTTCCCCCGCTTCTCGGCGCGGCGCAGGATGCCGCTGCACGCTTTCGCGCTCAAACAGTACGCGGCCAGGTGCGGCCCCGTCTCCAGCACATCGCTCAAGGAGGCAACCAACAACGAAGACTCTGCGCCTGCGCTGCGGGACGGCGCGGGGATGCCGTTGTGTTCGCACCCATTGAGCGTCCAGCACCCGGTAGGCCCACCCATACCCCAGGTCCCCCAGCGCCCCGAGGAAGGTGCCAAAATCCCGCCCTCCCGCCGATGACAGCACTCCGGGGACGTTCTCCCAGACGATCCATCGAGGCCGTGCACGTGCAGCGAGCGCAAGATAGGCCAGCATGAGATTTCCCCGCGGGTCGGCGAGTCCTCTTCGGAGCCCGGCGACAGAGAAACTCTGGCATGGGGTTCCGCCCACGAGAACGTCAATTGCTCCTGTTCCAATGTCCCACTCCTGGTGGCGAGTCATGTCGCCGTAGTTCTTCACGTTGGGGAATCGGTGCGCCAGCACGGCGCAGGCGAACGGGTCGACCTCGCTGAACCCGGCGGGCGTCCAGCCGAGCGGCTCCCAGGCCACCGATGCCGCTTCGATTCCGGAGCAGACCGACAGGTACCTCATGTCCCTGCCTCCCCGTTCCGCCTCGCGTTCTCCGCGTCGATCCACTTGCGCTTCGCGGCGATCACGCCGTCGATGGTCTCCAGGTCCTCGACCAGTCCCTTTCGGGCGTCCTCGCATGCGTCGAGGATCGACTGCGCCCGTTCCATCGGGGTCATCGCGCAGACCGCGGCGATGCGCTTCAGGACCTGCAGGTCCTCGCGCTGGCGCTCCGACTGTCTTCGCGTGGTGCGCTTGCTCATCCCCGGCCTCCATTCGCCGCGGCGCGGAGCCGGTCCAGTGTTTCCTGCTCTTCGGTGGTCATTGGCGGTGTTTGGTCCCCTGATTCAATCAGGTCGATCGCGGTCTTCAGGTCCTTCAGGTCGATCAGCACCCCGGGCGTCCACCCCGGGTCGATCATCGTGGCAAACCCGTGCTTCGCGCTGGTGGCGTTGAACTTGCTGACCACCAGGTCCGACAGGTCCCACCCCATCCGGTTCGCCATGAGGCTGGCGCAGATCACGACGTCGGCGAGCTCCTTCTGCGCCGCGATCGCGCTGGTGGTCCCGCCCACGATCCCGAGCCGTTCACGCTCCAGGTGCTTCATCGCGTTGGCGAACTCTCCACACTCGCCGACGAGCTCGACGACCGCGAAGAGGACCGGGACGTCCTCGGCTGGGACGCCCTTCCTCCATTCGACGGCGCGGCGGCGATTGTGCTCGGCAAGCTGGTTGATCGACAGGTCAATCGGCATTGGCTGCTCCCTTCGCCTTGTCTCGCGTGGTGGTCGGAAGCGGCGCCTCGTTCGCCGTCTGCTTCCTCCAGTCCTTGACCGCTTCGCCGCAGGCCCGGGCCTCTGCAAGGCTGTACGTCCCCTCCCCGAAGACCTCCGCCTGGAACGCTTTCGCCAGCACGTCCCGCTGGGCACGCAGCTCCCCGAGCCAGTGCCGCTGCCGGCAGCGGGTCGCCCCCATCTGCCGGATGGCGTCGTCCACGGTCGGGAACTTCCCTTCGATCGTTGCCTCATCGATCAGCCGGACGAGCCTCCGTGCCTGGACGGGGCTCGGTCTCGTTTCCTGCGCGGCGCAGTACATCGGTTGGATGATCGCCCTGCACTCCCGCAGAAGCGCGGCCATCGACTCGGCCTGCGCCTCGAACGCCCGCAGGCGTTCGATCTCCACGGTGTTCATCGGCATGGTCTGCACGTCTGCTTTGGGTGGTGGCATTGGTGGCTCCTGTTCCCGCGGATCATACCCTGCGACCGCGCAGGGCGCAAGCGCCGGGTCACGGTTTCGCCGGCGGGGGGCCGAACCCAAGGCGGGCCCGCAGGTACTTCGGCAGCTTCAGGAAGGCCCCGCCCTCGGCGGTCACCCTGTAAAGGCGTTCCCCGGGGCGCAGGAGCGGCTGCCGGCCGCAATCGACCATCAGGCCCGCCTCGCAGAGCCGGGCGACCCGGGCCTCGGCGTGGTGGCCCGTCCCGGCGACGTAGTGGTTCCGGTAGCACCAGTCCCGCTTGCGCCGCCACTTCCGGTCGATGCCGAGCGCGTGCTCCATGATCTCGGCGTCCCCTGGCTCAACCGGCATTGGCTGGTCCCTTCTGGCTCTCTGCCCACGCCTTGACCGCGTCACCGCACTCCTTTGCCTCCGCAATGCTGTACGTCCCCGCCCCGAAGACCTCCGCCTGGAACGCTTTCGCCAGCACGTCTCGCTGGGCGCGAAGCTCCGCAGCGTCCGCCACCGCCTTGGCCTCGGATGCGACCAGCTGGTGGTGGTCGATGTCTTCGAGCGCCAGCTCCCCGGTGCAAATGGCGCACTCGCACCCCTCGACCGCGCTCAGCGTGGTCGCCGCCACCCGGTTGTAGTTCCGCTCCACAACGCGCAGGCGCTTGAGCTCTGCGCGTTGCGCGTCGACCGCATCGCAGATCGCCCGGAGCTCTTCCTCCGCGAAGACGAGATACCTGATCTCAAGCTTGTTCCGCAGCCGGTCGAGGACGTCGCTCATCGGCTGCCCCGCTTTCCGCCGCAGACCAGCACCGCCATCGCCAGCATCGTCCCGGCGAGCAGTGCCACCGCGCAGATGATGTTCATGGTTTCGCTCACGTCCCACGTTCTTTTTCGTCTGCGACCCATGCCGCCGCGGCGGCCGCCCACGAGGACAGCCTGCGGAGGGTCGATGCGTCGTCGTTCACCAGCCGGACGTCGAGTCGCACGAACCGGCCCCCGCCCGGCGCGGTGCGGCACTCGGCGACCATGCGGTCGCAGATCAGGAGCGGCCGCGGCCGCCGTGCACGCTCCGGGATCGCGCTGTGCAGCACCCGCAGGGCCTCGGCGTACAAGGCGTCAGACGCCCGTTCCTTCAGGGTCGCCGTCTCGCTGCGGGACTTCGCGGCCAGGCGCTTGATCTTGCGGCGCAGATCCGCTTGCTTCGGCTTGGGTGCACGCTTGCTCATCGCGCCCCCAGCCACGCGTAGAGGCACGCGCCAAGAACGACCAGGAAGGCAATGACCCCGATGGCGATCAGGAACTGGATCCCCTCTTTGCCATCGTTGGCCTCGGCGCCGCAGATGGCCCCGACCAGGAACGCGACGAGCACGCAGAGCGCGAAGGCGACGATGGGAATGGTCACGGATTCTCCTTTGTTTGGGTGGCTGGTTCGATGCCGTTGGCTCGGGCGAAGGCGTGGCAGAACGCCTTGAAGCGGGAGCCGATCCTGTCCTTGCTGTCGAATGTCGCGCAGCGCATCAGGTCCGAATCGACCTGCTGGATCATCAGGCCGACGTAGTCCATCTCCATCGTGGTGTCGATCCGCGCCACGATCAGGCCCAGGATCATGGCGGCGGCCTCATCGGGCGGCAAGCCACTGTCGGCCTCCGGGTGCGCGGTCAGGAGGCAGACCCAGCCATCCTGCAAATCCGCGAGCCTGGTGATCCCGAGCAGGTCGGCGATCGGCCTGGCGTGGCGGACGACCTCGGCGGCGGTGATGCTCATCCCCGCACCGCCTTCAGCCGCTTGATCTCCGCGACCAGCTCGCACCGGTCCCGGGTCAGCGAGAACGTCGCGTGAGCCAGCGCGGCGAGGACCGCCGCCCTCCGCTTCTCCAGCGTCCATTCCTCGCCGGGGGGCAATGGCATCTTCTCGCACACGAAGAGCGCCGCTTCCTCCTGCACCACCGGGTCGTCGCTCTCGACCAGCACGGCCGCAAGCGACATCGCCGCGATCATCTGCTCGGGGTTCAGCCGGTACTTCGGCCGCTCCCCGCCGCCGCCCGACAGCTTCAGTCCGCCCATTTCTTCGCCCCTTTCGTCGGCTGCATGACCACGTCCAGGCCGGCCAGCCGGGCCATCCCCAGCGCCACCGCGAACGTCGGGATCCGCCGGCCCGTCGCCGTCCCCTCCGCGGCGAGCAGGCATTCCGCCGCGTGCCGCGAGCAGACTCCGCGCTCCGCGCAGGCGACCGCGAACCGGTACCTGCCGATCCCCCTGGATTCAAGGTGCCGGACCATCTGCGCCTTCCAGGTGGCGGGGTCCTTCAGCTTCGGTTCCTGGCGTCGTCGTTTCTGTCCCTGCATGCGCGTAGGGTAGCGCCTTTCCCGGCGCCGTCAAGTCCCCGAAAGGCATTTCGGTCGCTTCGCTCCCGACCCTGGGGGTTTTTTCTTCTGCTTCCTCTCTCAAAGGCCCCGAAATCCCGTTCTCCGGTCCGGCGGTGAGCGGCAGGAAAACAGCGACCCCGCTTGCGCGGGGCGCGTGAATCGGCCAGACGGAGCCGGGCGAGGGGTCACGCGGCGAAGCTTCCACCATTTCGCCCGGGTCGCCGCCTCTGCTTCGCAAGAGCGCAGGGCCGTCCCTGGGGCGCACTAGGGTCAGGGTGCGCCTCTTCCGGCCCCCGGAGGGGCCGGCCCGTCCAATGCGCGGTATCGATGCCGCCGCGCCACAGCTGGAGCCGTTAGGGGACTAACCCTATGTCTCACCCGGTGATTGACGCGCTATGCTCCGAGCGCATGGATGTCTCGGCTTTCGGGCCCGTCGCTGGGTGGCGAACGGGGGCCCCAGGCCGACCCCCACTGTAAATCCCCCCACGGGCGCCAGCAATGGTCCTCTGGGGGGATTTCCTTGGGTACGGTTCCCTGCCCGGACCTAAACCCTTGACCTCACGGGGCTTGCGAAACAAGCAGATTTTTCCCGAATTGCGCGATGCAATCCCTTGCACCCTGCGCGGTCGTAGGGTAACTTGTGTGTGTCGGGCATGCCGCCCGACCCTACGAAGGACCCTGTCATGCCGACAAACGAAACCGCCTCCGCTCCCGCCGCCCGCTACACCGCCAAGGACCTCACCTACGGGGTCGAGATCGAGTGTGGCGTCGACCTCGACGCCCCCGTCTCCCCCGGCGCCTACCACAGCGGGAACCCGATGCCCTCGCTCCCCGCGTTCGACGGCCGCCTCTGGCGGGCCGAGCGCGACGGGTCCCTGTCCTTCCAGAACAAGCGCTCGGTCGAATTCGTCAGCCCGATCCTGAAGGGCGCCGAGGGGCTCGACAACATCCGGGCGACCTGCGCCCAGGTCAAGGCGTGGGGCGGGACCGTCAACCGCTCGTGCGGCCTGCACATCCACGTCCACTTCCCCGTGCAGACGGTCGCCATGATGCGCCGCCTCACGCAGGCGGTCGGCCGCTTTGAGGACGCGCTCTACGCGTGCACCGGGACCCCGGAGCGCCGCGAGTCCTCGTACTGCCGCCCGATCAAGGTGGCGAAGAACCGCGAGATCGACTGGGCCCGCTTCAACGACAAGAACCAGCTGCTTCGCTCCGATGCGGGCTCTGCCCTCGCCACCCGCTACTGCATCTTGAACTGGCAGAACCTGCTCACCGAGCGCTGCCCCACCGTTGAATTCCGGGTCTTCAGCGGGACGCTGAACCCCGCGAAGATCGCGGCCTGGGTGCAGGTCTGCCTCACGCTCGTGGAGATGGCCCTCGACGGCGTGGACTCCGCGTGGGACATCAAGCCCGGGTCGCTGGGCCGATTCGGCAAGAGCGCGGGCGAGCAGGCCGTGGGCTACATGTGCGAGTCCTGCTGGCGCTGGTACCACCGCATCGACAAGAACTACGGGGAGCTCGGGCACCGCGTGTTCACGCGCAAGGCCGCGACCAAGACGCTGAAGGCGCTGGCCGTCCGCTACGACGAGCGCCGGGGCACCCGGGCGCCCGCGGCCGCCCGTGCGGCGGGCGGGTCGCCCTCCGCGTCCTCGGACGATGGCGGGGCC